>ERZ772766.87-NODE-87-length-52043-cov-8.420520_pt1 | contig 52043 bp, 46 predicted proteins | sample MGYA00511379_ERZ772766 | MGnify/ENA primary metagenome ERZ772766 (study PRJEB29015, sample SAMEA2737895) | human oral metagenome | biome: human oral; feature: human-associated habitat; material: dental | place: China | collected 2116 ... | reverse complement strand
GATACGGGCAGCCGCCTTCGGGCGGCTGTGAATTGAAACATGCGGTGGATGTGTCCGTATTCCTGACAGCACCGGCGCAGCCGCCTTCGGGCGGCTGTGAATTGAAACTTACACAGAGGAGGAATTGCCTCTATCGGAATATGCAGCCGCCTTCGGGCGGCTGTGAATTGAAACTCGCAGATTTTATCGGGGGCACAGATTGCCTTTAGCAGCCGCCTTCGGGCGGCTGTGAATTGAAACTTGCCGGCGCTCTCGGCGGCGATGCGGATATTGCGCAGCCGCCTTCGGGCGGCTGTGAATTGAAACCCGGAACACCTGAATGCCGATGTCGTGAAATTGCCGCAGCCGCCTTCGGGCGGCTGTGAATTGAAACGATCTGGACAACCGCCCGAAGGGGTTGCTGGATGCCAGCCGCCTCCGGCCAACTGTGAAGTGAAACTCTACGCCGCTCCCAACTTATGGAAAAAGCATCCCGGATTGCAGCGGCGGATAGTCTGGCAGCGAGCACAAAACCACGCGTACCGAATGTGCCAAATCCTTGCTATCACGCGGTGGCTCAAATGCCACGAATTCCTTGTTTTTGTCGCCGTTATTTTGAAACGCACCGCCGGTTGTCCGATAACCGTCTCAACCCGCCGTTGCGCGCGCATCAGCCGGCGCAACGCTTTTTTTACTGCGCTTGTCCGTTAAAAACGGCGCCAAGCGGCGAATTTGCTGGGTTTCATCGCTGTGTGGATTGAGGTGATGGACCTTGGGGTCGTCACGGAGTGCCACATTGAGAACCTGTACCGCTAGACAAATCATGATGCGGCATAGCTGCGCGGCTGTTGCCGCATCATGGCGCATCTGGTGGTGTAGGTTCTAAAAACGCCCGCCGAGAGACGCCTCCTTCACCGAACCGCTTCGCGGTGCGCCCGCCCCCAGGCGCACATGGCATTGAGCACCGGCAGCAGCGAGCGGCCACGCGCAGTCAGCGCATATTCGACTTTGGGCGGGATTTGCGGGTATTCGGTACGCGAGATGAGACCGTCGCGTTCCAGCTCTTTCAGGGTGGCAGCCAGCGTCTTGTAGGAAATGCCGCCAATGCGCCGTTGCAGGGCATTGAAGCGGGTCGGCGATTCGTTGCCCAGCCAGTAGAGAATCACCATTTTGTATTTGCCGCCGATGAGCGACAGGGTGTAGCCGAAGCCGGTATCGGCGAGTGATTGCGCTTCTTTCTGGCAGGGGGTGTGCAACATGGGCTTTCCTTGGGGTAAGTGGCTTACGCGGGTGTGCGTACTGTTCGCCGTATGCGCGGGATTGTATGCTGCACCCCGCATTTGTACCAAAGGATTCCCATGCTGCCGACTGATGTTTACACCTATATCCCTGCCCCGCTTGCCGCTGCCCTGCGTACGCTGGGCGATGGTATCGAGCCTGCCGCCACCGCCGCACTCTATGCGCCGTTGCAGATGCGCGAGCCGTATGTGGGCGTGACCGTGCAACGCGACCTTGCTTATGGCGACGACCCGCGCCACCGCCTTGACCTGTTCCTGCCTGCTGGTGATGACCGCCCGCGCCCGCTACTGCTGTTTGTGCATGGCGGCGGTTTTGTGCGTGGTGACAAGCGCAGCGGCGACAGCCCGTTTTACGACAATGTCGCACTGTGGGCACTGCGTCACGGCTGTCATGCCGCCAACATGACTTACCGCCTCGCCCCCGCCCATCCGTGGCCGGACGCACAGCACGATGTGGCGGCGGCGCTGGCATGGTTGCAGGCGCACCATCCCGCGCCCGTCATCCTGATGGGGCATTCGGCAGGTGCGGTGCATATCGCACAGTATCTCGCCCATCCGGCGCTGCGCCGGGCGGATGACGGTGTGCGCGCCGCCGTGCTGCTATCCGGGATTTATGATTTGTGTACAGGGGCTTACGACGTAAAGTCGGCCAACACGGCGGCAGTACGCGCCTATTTCGGTGATGATCCGGCGCAGTACCCCGCCCGCTCCGCCCTGCCCGGACTGACCACCTGCGGTGTGCCGCTCTGTATCGCCTACGCCGCGCACGATCCGGCTGATTTTCAGCAACAGGCACTGCGCCTTGCAGAAGCCTGCGCCCTCCCTGCCTACCGCCTGATGGAACACACGCATATGTCGGAAATCTATGCCGTCAATGCCGATGAAGCCCTGACCGCCCCGTTTTCCCGTTTTATCGGGGCACACAGCGCATGAGGACCCTTGTCATCCTCGCCCATCCCGACCTCGCCCAATCCACCGTGAACCGTGCCTGGGCGGACGCGCTGGCGCAGCATCCCGGACGCTACACCGTGCACGCGCTCTACCGCCGTTATCCCGGCGGGCGCATTGACGTTGCCGCCGAACAGGCACTGGTGGACGCGCACGCTGCCTTCGTCCTGCAATTCCCCGTGTACTGGTTCAACTGCCCGCCGCTCCTGAAACAATGGCTGGACGATGTGCTCACCCACGGCTGGGCTTACGGCTCGCGCGCCACCGCCCTCGCCGGCAAAAAAGCGGGGATTGCCGTCTCGCTCGGCACGCCTGCCGCCGATTACCGCGCTGACGGTGCTGTCGGCTGCACCGTCGCCGAAGCCCTGCGCCCCTTTGAACTCACCCTGCGCTACTGCCGCGCCGCCTGGCAGTCGCCCTTTTACTGGCACGGCATTGACAGCAATGCCGCCTACGACGACAGCGCCCGCGCCGCCGTGGCACAGAGCGCGCAGGATTACCTCGCCCATCTGGCGCGCTACTATCCCTGAACAGCCACAGACGCCGGTCAAACGCTGCGTAGATATTGGTCAACCATTTATTGCGCCTGCTGTCGGATAGTGGCAATATAGCGCCTGAGATAGACACAATTCGTCCGGTGTTTTCGCCCTGGCGGCAAAACAGCAGGCTTTTTTGGTTTATCAATCCGTGCAAGTCATTGCATGTCCATAATCCGTTTAAGAGTGAGGTGAATGATGAAGATGAAGAAACGCACGTTTACAGCGCTGGCAGCCTCCTGCCTGCTCGCCTGTGTATCACCACTGGCTTGGGGCAAGGCAGAAGTGACGCTGAAACTCGGCCACATCGCCAATGAGCAGCATTCCTGGCACAAGGGCTCGCTGAAATTTGCCGAAGAAGTTGCCAAATTGACCGATGGCCGCATCGAGGTGCAAGTATTTCCGAACGACTCGCTCGGCAAGGAAATTGACTTGATTAACGGTATGCAGCTCGGCACGGTTGATATGACGATTACCGGCGAGAGCCTGCAAAACTGGTCGCCCAAAGCCGCCCTGCTCGCCATTCCTTATGCCTATCAGTCGCTGGAATACATGGATCAGGTCGCTTCCGGCCCGATCGGCAAGGATATTGAGGCCGACATCATCGCCAAGGCGCAGGTACGCCCGCTCACTTATTTCGCCCGTGGCCCGCGCAATCTCACCGCCAACCGCGAGATCAAGACACCGGATGATTTGAAGGCGATCAAGCTGAGGGTGCCGAACGTGCCACTCTTCGTGCAAACCTGGAAGGCGCTCGGCGCTTCGCCGACGCCGATGGCCTTCAGCGAGGTGTTCACTTCGTTGCAAAATGGCACGATTGATGCTCAGGAAAACCCGCTGTCGCTGATTGATTCCGCCACGCTGTATGAAGTGCAGAAATACGTCAACCAAACCGAGCACGTCCGCTCCTGGATTTATCTCGCCATTTCCGAAATTACCTGGAACAAATTGCCTGAGGCCGACCAGAAAGCCTTGCTGGAAGCCGCGAAAACCGCACAGCAATATGAACGCTAGGTATTTCTTGCTGATGAAGCGCAGTTGCAAAAGACACTGGAAGAAAAAGGCATGACCTTTGTGCCGGTGGATCAGAAAGCTTTTGCGGAAAAAGCTAAAACCGCCGTTCTGGAAAATGCGGGCAAAGATATTCGTCCTATTGTCGAAAAGATTTTTGCTGATCATCCCTGATAGTAATTGCCCGGGGAATGACTCCGTGCTTTCCCCCGAGAGGAAACAAACCATGTCCAGATTGATCCAACTTGTGGGCAGTATTTTGCGCTGGTTGACAGGTCTTGCCTTCGTCGTGCTGATGACAGCGGTATTGATTCAAGTCATCATGCGAGCTTTCAATAGCGGCGGTTCGCCGGTGTGGACGGAAGAAGTTACCCGCTATGCTCTGCTTTATATTGGTGGCTTTGGGGCGGCGTTATCGCTGTGGACGGGAGCAATGGTCAATGTAGATTTATTATCTGAACATTTACCTGGGCGACTACCGTGGGCTATGCGTTTATTGGCTGCTATTACAGTTTTTGTTTTTGCCGTTATACTGATTGAACCCGCCTGGCGTTTTACTAAGATTGGCATGATGCAGACTTCGCCTTCCATGCCCTCTATCAAAATGGCCTATATTCATGCCAGCATTTTTATTTTGCTGGTTACTCTCGCATTGACTTCCGGCATCCGCATTGTCGGCATGCTGTGTGGCAAATTGGATGGGCATCCTGAATTGAGAGAAGAAGAGGAGTTGCCATGAGCCTGTTTTTATTAGCGGCAGTTTTCCTGATTGGGCTGCTGATTGGTGTACCGGTTGCCATCACGCTTGGCGTGGCATCGCTGGCTTAATATTTTGCATGCCGGGATTCCGCTGGTAGTGATTCCGCAAAAGATGTTTGCCGGTATGGATATTTATGTCCTGCTTTGTATCCCGGGTTTTGTACTTGCCGGGAATTTGATGAATGCAGGCGGGATTACGCCGCGCATTATCAGTTTCGCCCAAGCAGGCGTCGGCTGGATGCGCGGCGGTTTGGGGATGACCAATGTCGCCTCTTCTATGCTTTTCGGCGGTATTTCCGGCACGGCGCTGGCTGATGCCGCTTCCATCGGCGGCATGATGATTCCGGGAATGAAACGCGCCGGTTATCCGGCAGATTTTTCCGCCGCAGTAACTTCCGCCTCCTCAACGATTGGCCCGATTATTCCGCCTTCGGTGCCGATGATTATCGTCGGCGCGCTGTCGGGTATTTCCGTTGGCAAGATGTTTATTGCCGGCATTATTCCCGGCTTATTGCTCGGCGTGGGGATGTTGATCATTACCTACATTCTTTCTGTACGTAATAATTATCCGCGCCATCCCTGGCAGGGCTGGATACACTTGTGGCAAACATTTTTGGGTGCTTTCTGGGCTCTCGCGATGACGGCCTTGATTGTCGGCGGCATGGTCAGCGGTTTCGCCACACCAACGGAAACCTCCATCGTTGCTGCTGTTTATGCGATTGCGGTCGGCCATTTGATCTACCGCGAATTACCGCTGAAAAAGGTTCCGGCATTGCTGATTGATAGTGCTGTGTCTTCGGCGGCCATTCTGCTCTTGGTCGGTACGGCTAATGTCTTCGGCTGGATTCTTGTTTCCGAGCATATTCCGCAGATGATTGCCAATGCGGTATTGTCGCTGACGACCAACAAGTACTTGGTTATTTTGTTGCTGAACCTGGTATTGCTTGTGGTCGGCATGTTTATGGAGACAATTGCCGCGCTGATTATTCTCTTTATCCCGCTCTTGACCGTAGCGCAAGGTGTTGGTATTGACCCGATTCATTTTGCTGTATTTGCCGTGCTCAACTTAATGATCGGCCTGTCAACGCCGCCAGTTGGGGTTTGCCTTTTCGTCTGCGCCAATATTGCCCGCGAACCGCTGATGCGGGTGGTCAAGGCCTTGATTCCTTATATTGTGACCAATCTGATTGTGCTGATGCTGGTGTCTTATATTCCGGCATTGTCCACTTGGTTGCCTTCTTTACTGAAAAATTAGAGGTATGTGATGAAAGCTGTGTTAGTGCAAGCGCCGCTTGCCGTGGAAGTTGTCGATATGCCCAAACCGGAAATCACGGCGGCGGATGATGTGTTAATCAAAGTCCGTTATGGTGGTATTTGCGGTTCGGATATCGGGATTTTTAGCGGCAGCAATTCCTTCGCCACTTATCCACGCATTATCGGCCATGAATTTGCCGGCATCGTTGAAGCGGTCGGCAGCGGTGTTGATGATCTTGCGCCGGGCGATCTGGTTTCGGTCGATATCGTCAACAGTTGCGGCCATTGCTATGCCTGCCGCACCGGTCACCATAATGTCTGCAAGGATCTGGAAGTCACCGGTGTGCACCGCGACGGCGGCTTCGCCGAGTATTTCAAGGCTTCGCGGCAGATGGTGTACAAGCTCGACAAGAGCAAACTGAGCGAAGCGGAAGCCTGCCTGGTCGAGCCGTATTCTGTCGGCGCGGAAGTGAACGCCCGCGCTTCCACCGCTGCCGGCGACAAGGTGGTGGTCTTCGGCGCCGGCCCGGCAGGGCTTGCCATCATGCAGGTGGCGCGCGCCAAAGGGGCAGCAGTGCTGATTACCGATGTCTTCCCGGAACGTTTGGCGTTGGCGCGCGAAATGGGCGCGGATCGCACCGTCAACGTCAAGGAAGAAGACCTGAAAACCGCCGTCATGGATTTCACCAACGGCGACGGCGCGCACGTCCTCGCCGATGCCGTCTGCTCGCCGCAGAGCATCCTCGACGCGCTTGACCTGCTCGCACCATCCGGTCGCTTCGTCGTCCTCGGCACCGGCAACACGCCATCGGAGATCCCGCAGGCGGCGTTCACCAAAAAAGGCATCAACGTCTTCGGCACCCGCGTCAATAATCACCGCTTCCCCGAAGTCATCGCCCTCTTTGAAGCCGGCAAAATCAAACCGGCGCTGATGCACACCCACACCTTCAAATTCACCGATATTGCCCGTGCCTTTGAGCAACTGCGCACGGACAAGAGCAAAGTCTGCAAAATTCTTCTTGAATGGTAAGGAGCTGATATGAAAACCACTTTCCGCTGGTACGGCGCAGGCAACGACACCGTATCCCTCGCAGCCATCCGGCAAATCCCCAGCATGACCGGCGTCGTTTGGGCGCTGCACGACCTGCCCGCCGGCGACGCCTGGCCGGAAGACCGCATCATCGAAGTCAAGGAACAGGCGGCGCAATACGGCCTCAACATTGACGTCGTCGAAAGCGTCAACGTGCATGAGGCCATCAAGCTCGGCCTGCCGGAGCGTGAGCAGTACATCGAAAACTACAAAGAAAGCCTGAAAAATCTCGGCAAACACGGGGTCAAGGTTGTCTGCTACAACTTCATGCCTGTTTTCGACTGGATGCGCACCGACCTCTTCCACCCAAGCGCAAATGGCGACGGCTCAACCGCGCTCTTCTACGACCACGGCGCGATGAAAGACCTTGATCCGAAACAGCTGGTGAAAAGCGTCGCCGCAGGCTCGCAAGGGTTGACCCTGCCCGGCTGGGAACCGGAGCGGCTCGCGCATCTCGACAAGCTCTTTGACGCTTATAAAGACGTAAGCGAAGACGATTTGCGCAAAAACCTCAAATACTTCCTCGAAGCGATCATCCCGACCGCCGAAGCGGCGGGCATCAAGATGGGCATCCACCCGGACGACCCGCCGTTTTCCATCTTCGGCCTGCCGCGCATCGTCAAGGATTATGCCGACCTCAAAGCCATCGTGGAAATGGTGGACAGCCCCAGCAATGGCCTGACCCTGTGCAGTGGCGCGCTCGGCTCGAATCCCGCCAACGACATCCCGCAGATGATTCGTGATTTCTACGACCGTATCCCTTCGCCCACATCCGCAACATCAAGCGCTTCGCCAACGGCGATTTCATCGAAACTTCGCACCTGAGTAGCGACGGCTCGCTCGACATCGCCAAAATCGTGCGCACCTATCACGCCGTCGGCTTCACTGGCTACTGGCGCCCCGACCACGGCCGCCACATCTGGGGTGAACAGTGCCGCCCCGGCTACGGCCTCTATGACCGCGCCCTCGGCGTCATGTATGTGCAGGGCGTGTGGGATGCCTGCGAAAAACAAAAAGCCTGACGGGACAACGCCATGAAACTCACCTACAACGGCCTGCTCAATAAAGCCCACTGGCAAGAACGCGGCTACCAACTGCCGCTCTACGACATCCCGTGCGTGCGCGCCGCCACCCTCACTGCGCCGCGCTGGCTGCACCTCGGCGCGGGCAACATCTTCCGCGCCTTCCTGGCCCACCTGCAACAACAACTGCTCGACCGGCGCGACGCCGAGACCGGCATCATCGTCGCCGAAGGCTACGACGAAGAAATCATCGAAAAAACCTACCGCCCGCACGACAACCTCAGCATCTACGTCCGTCTCAAAGGCGACCGCAGCCTCGACAAAATTGTCCTCGCCAGCGTCATCGAATCGTTGACCATGCGGGACGACCTCGACCGCCTGCGCGACATCGCCGCCAACCCCGGCCTGCAAATGGTCAGCCTCACCATCACCGAAAAAGGCTATGCCATCAAAGACCAAAACGGCCACTACCATCCGGCAGTCGCGCACGACCTTGCCAACGGCACCGCCCGCCCGCAAAGCTACATCGGCAACCTCGTCACCCTGCTCTACACCCGCTGGCAGCAGGGCGGCGCACCGTTGGCCCTGGTCAGCATGGACAACATGTCGAGAAACGGCGAAACACTGCGCGCCACCGTGCTCGAATTTGCGCACGGCTGGCAAGAGACCGGGCACGTCCCGCCCGACTTCGTCGCGTGGCTGGCAAGCGGACAGGTCAGCTACCCGTGGACGATGATCGACAAAATCACCCCGCGCCCCGACAGCGGCATCGCCCAGCTGCTCGCCACCGACGGCCTCGAAAACATCGCGCCCGTCGAAACCGCCAAACACAGCTACACCGCGCCCTACGTCAACGCCGAAGAACTCGAATACCTCGTCATCGAAGACGACTTCCCGAACGGCCGCCCGCCGCTGGAAAAGGCAGGCGTCCTCTTCACCGACCGCGACACCGTCAACAAGGTGGAGACCATGAAAGTCACCACCTGCCTGAACCCCATCCACACCGCGCTCGCCATCTACGGCTGCCTGCTCGGCTACACCGCTATCCACGCCGAAATGCAGGATGCCGACCTCGTCCGCCTCGCCCGCGCCGTCGGCTACCGCGAAGGCCTGCCCGTTGTGGTCGATCCCGGTATCCTGAACCCGCAACAATTCATCGACGAAGTCGTCAACATCCGCCTGCCCAACCCCTACATCCCCGACACCCCGCAGCGCATCGCCACCGACACCTCGCAAAAACTCGCCATCCGCTTCGGCCACACCATCAAGGCACACGGCGCAAACGCCGCCCACCTCACCGCCATCCCGCTGGTGCTGGCCGGCTGGTGCCGCTACCTGCTCGGCGTGGATGACAACGGCAAACCCTTCACCTGCAGCCCCGACCCGCGCCTCGCCGAAGCGCAGGCCACACTCAAAGGCGTGCGCGTCGGCAGCAACAACCTCGGCAACGTCCGTGCCTTGCTGGAAAACGCGGACATCTTCGGCGTCAACCTCTACGACGCCGGCCTCGGCGCAAAAGTGGAGGACTACCTGCGCGACATGCTGGCGGGCAACGGCGCGGTGCGCGCCACCCTGCAAAAACACCTGCCGGCATGACCTTCGCGGGGCGGGTTCCGGCCCGTCCCGCCACCAAGCGAGATAACCATCCCCCATGAAAACCATCGCAATCATCGGCGAATGCATGATCGAACTGAACGGTACCCCCTTCGGCACCATGCAACAAACCTACGGCGGCGACACCCTGAACACCGCCACCTACCTCGCCCGCAACACCCGCCGCGACGCCCTGCGCGTCGATTACATCACCGCCCTCGGCGACGACCCGCTCAGTCGCGGCATGCGCGCGCGCTGGGAAGCGGACGGCATCGACACCCGCCACGTCCACACCGACCCCGCGCACCCGCCCGGCCTCTACCTCATCCAGCTCGATGACAGCGGCGAACGCACCTTCCTCTACTGGCGCAGCAACAGCGCCGCGCGCCACCTCCTGCAACACCCCGCCTGGCCGCAGACCGCCGCCGCACTCGCCGCCTACGACCACCTCTACCTGAGCGGCATCAGCCTCGCCATCCTGCCGCCTGCCGACCGCGAACAGCTCATTGACACCCTCATCCACAGCGGCGTCCCCATCGCCTTCGACGGCAACTACCGCCCCGCCCTGTGGCAAAACCCCGCCGAAACCCGCGCCGCTTACGCCCGCCTGCTGCCGCATGTGCAACTGGCGCTGATGACCTGGGACGACGAACAGGCCCTGTGGCATGACGCCGCCCCCGAAGCCGCCATCGTCCGCCTGCAACAGGCGGGTGTGCGCGAAATCGTCCTCAAAAACGGCGCGGCGGGGGCGACTTGCGCCAGCGGCGACAGCCGCATCAGCGTTCCCGCCGAACGCGTCGATGACGTGGTGGACACCACTGCCGCCGGCGACGCCTTCAACGCCGGCTACCTCGCCGCGCGCCTGCAAGGCGCCGACCCCGTCGCCAGCTGCAAAAATGGCAACCGCCTCGCCGCCCGCGTCATCCAGCACAAAGGCGCCATCATCGCGGCAGAACACAGCCGCTTATAAAGCCCCTCTCCCTATGGGGGAGGGGGTAGGGTGGGGGTTAATCATCGCAATCGCGACAAAAACCGTGCTGCCCGAAAAAACATCAGCATAGACGCGGAAAAGGACAACCCCTTACCGTGAGCACAACCCAAACAGACCCACAAACCCAAGGAACCCACATGAACATCACCACCCTCACCGAAAAACTGCGCGCCGTCAAAATCGTCCCCGTCATCGCCCTGGATGACGCTGCCGACGCCGTACCGCTGGGTGCCGCCCTGCGGGAAAGCGGCATCCCCGTTGCCGAAATCACCTTCCGCTCCCCCGCCGCCGCCGAAGCCATCCGCCGCCTGCGCGCTGCCGATCCGGACATCCTCATCGCCGCCGGCACCGTCCTCAACGCCGCCCAGGCCAAAGCCGCGCAACAGGCGGGCGCGGATTTCATCGTCAGCCCCGGCTTCAACCCCAACACCGTCAAGGCCTGCCGGGACATGGGCATCCCCATCACCCCCGGCATCAACAACCCGACCGCCATCGAAGCGGCGCTCGAACACGGCATCGACACCGTCAAATACTTCCCGGCGGAAGCGAGCGGCGGCATCCCCATGCTCAAAGCCCTGCTCGCGCCCTACGCCATGCTGCGCGTCATGCCGACCGGCGGCATCAACGCGCAAAACATCCGCGACTACCTCGCCATCAAAAACGTCATCGCCTGCGGCGGCTCGTGGATGGTGGAAAAAAGCCTGCTCGCCGCGCGCAACTGGGCGGCCATCCGCCGCCTCGGTAAAGAAGCAGTGGCGCTGGTGCAAGCCTGCTGAACCCGCCGCAGCACACCGCCGATACCGCTTCACCCGCGCCGCGCCGCAGCACACCGCCAGCGCGCTGATGACGCGAAGAGCGGCGGCGTGCCGTACGCGACAAAAAAGCCGCCTGCGGGCGGCTTTTGCCGTGGACGGGCGGCAATGCCTGCCGCAGGGCGCTACAACTGCGGCAGGAGGTAATCGGGGACGATGCCGCTGTCCGCGATGTAATGCGCGTAATCGAGACCGCGATAGAAGCCGTGCGCGGTGAAAAGCGCGGTCTGCACGCCATAGGCATTGCCGCCGAGGATGTCGGTGTGCAGGGTGTCGCCGCACATCAGCGCCCGCGCCGGGTCGTAGCGGTCGAGGCGGCTGACGGCGATGTCGTAGATGGCGGGGAAGGGCTTGCCGCAGACGCGCACGTTGGCAAAGAGCGCATCCGGCAGGGTGAGGATGTAGCTGCCCGGCTCGTAGCTGATGTGATCGGGCATCGGCGCGATGAGGTCGGGATTGCCGAGGATGACGGGGCGCGGGCGGGCGTCCAGCGCGGCGATGAGCGCCTGCTGGCGGGCGGCGTCCCAGTCGGCGGTGGCGAGGAAGAGGTAGCCGTCGGCGCGCGCGTGGAAACCGGCGGTGTTCTGGTGCACAGTGCGGATGCCGAGGGCGTCGAGGTCTTGCTGCCGCTCGGCGAGGCCGATGAGCCCCCAGGTCATCCCGCGCGGGTAGTCGGCAAGCATCGCCAGCACCGCGTCGCGGCTGGTGACGATTTCTTCGGCGGTGAAGTCGTAGCCCAGCCCGGCGAAGCGCTCGACCATATGCACCTTGCCGACGCTGGCGGCGTTGGAGAGGACGAACACGCGCTTGCCTTGCGCGCGCAGGGCGGCGACGGCGGCCACCGCGCCGTCAATGGCGACCGGGCCGACGTTGAGCACGCCGAAGGCGTCGAACCAGTACACGTCGAAACCGTCGGCGATGGCGAGGATGTTGGCGGCGGCCTGCGGCACGCGTCCGTGCGGGCGGTACACCGGCAGGCGGTAGCGGATGGCTTCGAGTTGGCGGTAAGCATGGGGGGCGGGCATGGTGTGGGCTCCGTGGATGGGGGCGGCGATTATAGCCGCCGCCAACGCCGTACAATGCGCGCCGTTTTTCCCTCCCTCCACTGCCCATGAAACCCGCCCGCCGCCGCTTCCTCGCCGCCACCGCCGCCATCGGTGCCGCTGCCGCCACCGCCCGCCACCTCCATACCCGCCTCAACCCGCCGCCCGCGCTGCGCGTGAACCGCGTCGGCCTGCCGCTCGGCCACCTGCTGCGCGACGGCGCGCTCGCCAACGCCGCCCCGCAGGGCACGCACGACTGCCACATCCTCATCCTCGGCAGCGGCGCGGCGGCACTGTCGGCGCTGTGGCAACTGACCCGCGCGGGTGAAGGCGACATCCTCCTCGCCGAAGGCATCGAGCGCGACGGCAACAACGCCGCCTATCAGAACGGCGACCTGCGCGCGCCCAGCGGCGCGCACTACCTCGCCCTGCCTTCGCAGGAAAGCCGCGAACTGCGCGCCATGCTCGCCGACCTCGGCATCCTCGAAGACGCCAGCGACCCCGCCCGTCCGCTCTACCGCGAGACCGACCTCGTCTATGCCCCGGTCGAGCGTCTTTACTACCAGAACCGCTGGCAGGACGAACTGCTGCCGCAGGAAGACGGCGACAGCCGCCGCTTCCACGCCCTCATCCGCCGCCTGCAACACGCGCGCGGCCGCGACGGGCGCAAAACCTTCGCCATCCCCCTCGTCCGTTCCAGCGAAGACCGCGACTGGCGCGCGCTCGACCGCCTCACCTTCGCCGAGTGGCTCGCGCGCGAGGGCTACCGTTCGCCGACCCTGCTCTGGTACCTCGACTACTGCTGCCGCGACGACTACGGCCGGGGCATCGCCACCGTCTCCGCCTACGCCGGCCTGCACTACTTCGCCGCGCGCGGCCACGACGGCAACGCCGTCCTTACCTGGCCGGACGGCCTCGCCCACCTCTCCCGCCTGCTGCGCGAGAAAAGCGGCCTGCACCGCCTCGCCGCCCTGCCGCCCGCGCCCGTCCTGCACTTCACCCGCCCCGCCGCCTGGCACGCCGCCGCCATCCACATAGCGGAACACCCCGACCATGTCGCCGTCCGCCTGCGCGACAACGACAGCGGCAGCGTCCACCACCTCCGCGCCCGCCACGTCATCAGCGCCATGCCGCTCCACATCGCTGCCCGCCTCATCGCCGACCCCGCCCGCTACGGCTTCGACGGCAGCGGCGACTACGCGCCGTGGCTCATCGGCAACTTCTCCCTGCACCAATTCCCGCGCGAGCCCGACGACCACCCGCTCGCCTGGGACAACATCCTTTACGGCAGTCCGGCGCTGGGCTACATCGCGGGCAGCAACCAGAGCATCCGCGTCGCCAAACCGCCGCGCGTCCTCTTCACCACCTACCGCGCCCTCGCCCACGACAGCCCGCCGGCGGTGCGGCAATGGCTGCTGCATGCGCCCGATGGCGAGCTGCTCGATTACGCCGCCGCCGACCTGCGCGCCGTCTATGGCCGCCACTTCCGGCGCCTGGTGGACAGCGTGGACCTCACCATCCGCGCCCACGCCATGCGCATCCCCACCCCCGGCTACCTCGACGACCCGCAACTGCGCGCCCTGCGCGCGCACCGCTCACGCCTGCACTTCGCGCACAGCGACATGAGCGGCTACTCCGTCTTTGAAGAAGCGGCGTACTGGGGCATCACCGCCGCGCAGCAGGTGCTGGCAGCGGCACGCCGCGAAGTGTAACGTTGCCAAAACCCCCGCCCGGCCCAACAATACCGCCTTTTCTTACGTCCCACCGCCATGCCCTACCGCAAATCCGATTTCCACTACGACCTGCCCGACAGCCAAATCGCCCGCTACCCGCTGCCCGAACGCAGCGCGGCGCGGATGCTCGTCGCCCGCGCCACAGACGCCGCGCATCTCGACCTCGCCGACCGCCGGGTGCGCGACCTGCCCGACTGCCTCACCCCCGCCGACCTGCTCGTTTTCAACAATACCCGCGTCCTCCCCGCCCGCCTTTTCGGCCACAAGGCCAGCGGCGGCAAGGTCGAAATCCTCATCGAGCGCCTGAAAAGCCCGCACGAAGCCGCCGCCTACATCCGCGCCTCGAAAAGCCCGCATGAAGGCGGCACCCTGCATGTCGGCGACGCCACCCTCCGCGTCGGCGGGCGCGATGACGCCCTCTTCACCCTGCACAGCGACGGCGCGCCGTGGCAGGAAATCCTCACCGCATACGGCGAAATGCCCATCCCGCCCTACCTCGAACGGCGCGCGCAGGAAAGCGACAGCGAGCGCTACCAGACCGTGTTCGCCAAGCACAGCGGTGCCGTCGCCGCCCCCACCGCCGGGCTGCACTTCGATGACGCCCTGCTCGCCGCCATCGCTGCACGCGGGGTACGTACCGCCGAAATCACCCTGCACGTCGGCGCGGGCACCTTCCAGCCGGTGCGCCACGAAGACCTCGCCGCACACATCATGCACGCCGAATGGCTCACCGTCGGCGCGGACGCGGTGGCGGCGGTTGCCGCCTGCCGCGCGCGCGGCGGCCGCGTCGTCGCCGTCGGCACCACCGCCCTGCGTGCCCTGGAAAGCGCGGCAGCGGGCGGCAATCTTGCGCCATACAGCGGCGACACCCGCCTGTTCATCACCCCCGGCTACCGCTTCCGCGTCGTCGATGCCCTCTTCACCAACTTCCACCTGCCCGAATCCACCCTGCTGATGCTGGTCAGCGCCTTCGCCGGTTACGACAACATCCGCCGCGCCTACCGGCACGCCATCACCCACGGCTACCGCTTTTACAGCTACGGCGATGCGATGTTCCTGCCGCAGCGGCTGGCGGCGACGCCATAAAAAAACGGGCACCCAAGCGGGTGCCCGTTCCGGTGATGGCGGGTTACAGGCAGACGAGCTTGCCGTCTTTAAGTACGCCTTCCTGCGCGTCGTAGAGGATTTGCGCGCTCTGCGACAGGGCGAGGCTTTCCTCTTTGTTCAGCGGCGGCATCAGCGTGTCGAGAATGCCGCGACGCCCGACGAGGCGCGGCAGCGACAGGCAGACATCGTCGAAGGCGCTGCTGCCGGAGACGGTGAAGATGGCGTGGCGGTCGTTGATGATGGCATCCGCCAGGCTGTTCACCGCGATGCCGATGCCGTAGTAGGTGGCGTGCTTGCCGGCGATGATGGCGAGCGCCGCACCGCGCACGCTGGTGGCGATGTCGTCCATTTCTTTTTTGCCCCACGGGATTTGCCGCTCGCTCATGAAGGTGGCGACGGGCATGCCGGCAATGAGCGCGCTGCTCCAGCACATCACGGAGGAGTCGCCGTGTTCGCCGAGGGTGTAGGAGTGGACGTAGCGCGCGTTCACCCCGGCGCGCTCGCCGATGAGCTGGCGGAAGCGGGCGCTGTCGAGGATGGTGCCGGAGCCCATGACGAGTTCCGGGGTGGGGTGCAGGGCGCGGGTGATGCCGGTCATGATGTCCACCGGGTTGGACACGATGAGCACCACGGCATCGGGCGCGACGGCGACGACTTGCGGCACGATGCTGGCGAAAATGGCGGCGTTGCGCGAAAGCAGGTTGAGGCGCGATTCGCCCGGTTTCTGGCTCGAACCGGCGGCGATGACGACCAGCGCCGCGCCGGCGAGGTCGGCGTAGTTGCCCGCATAGGCGCGCACGCCGCGCGCCAGCGGGGCGCCGTGGGCGATGTCCGCCGCTTCGGCTTTGGCACGCGCTTCGTTCGCGTCGATGAGGACGATTTCGCTGCACGTGCCGTTCAGCATCATCGCGTAGGCGGCGGTGGCGCCGACGAATCCGGCGCCGATGATTCCAACTTTTGCCATGGTGTTGTCTCCTCTTGGGTTGGGGATTGAAGTTAAACCAGATTCTGCACCTGTTCGCGCATCTGCTCGATCAGCACTTTCAGGTCCACGGCGGCCTGGCTCAGCACGTTGTCACCGGCTTTCGAGCCAAGCGTGTTCGCTTCGCGGTTAAATTCCTGCATCAAAAAGTCCAGACGCCGCCCGATGGCGCCGTCCTGCTGCAGGGTCTTGCGCGCCTCTTCCACGTGGAAACGCAGGCGGTCGAGTTCTTCCAGCACGTCCATTTTCGAAAGGAGGACCGCGAGCGTCTGCCCGGCAACGGCGGGATCGGTTTCCGCGCGCAGGGCGGCGAGGCGCTCGCGCAGCTGTGCCGCCGTCTTTTCCTGCACGCGCGGCAGATGGGCGTGGATATGCGCCAGTTGCCCGTCGATGTCGTCCAGCCGCTGCGCCAGCACCTGGGTGATTGCTTCACCTTCGCGCGCGCGCATGGCGAGGAAATCGTCCAGCGCCTGCGCAAAGAGGCGCAGAATCATGTTGTCCAGCGCGTCCTCACTGTCGCGTTCGCGCACCAGCACGCCGGGCAGGGCCAGCACGTCGCCCCAGGACGGTTTGCCGAGGACATTGCTGCCATCGGCGGCGGCGAGCGCCTGCAACCATTGCGAGAGCGCCACGCCATCGAGCCGCTGCGCGCGTGCATCGGAGAGCGTTTCCACGAAAATCCACACCTCGACCTTGCCGCGCTGCACCGCCGCCTGTAAGCGCTCGCGGATACCGCCTTCCAGGTGGCGCAGCGCATCCATCATCTTCATCTGCACTTCGAGGAAGCGGTGGTTGACCGATTTCAGCTCGACGCTGACGCGCCAGCGCCCGTTTTCCTCTACCGCCCGGGCGAAGGCGGTCATACTTTGCCGCATAAATACCAGCCTGATAAAAAACTGCACAGCATCATACCCCTTTTACCGCCACCATGCCGCCGGATTGCCCGTATTCCGCGATGCGACTACAATTCCTGAGGAAACGTTGCCTCTAACGCGAATCCCCCAACCCACAAAGGAGTCATCCCATGAAACTCGTCCTCTCCCGCCACGGCCAAAGTGAATGGAACCTGTCCAACCGCTTCACCGGCTGGGTGGATGTCGATCTCACCGCGCAAGGCGTCGAAGAAGCCATCGCCGGCGGCAAGCTGCTGAAAGAAAAAGGTATCCAGTTTGACGTTGCCTTCACCTCCTACCAAAAACGCGCCATCAAGACCCTGCACCTCCTGCTCGAACACTGCGACCAGCTCTGGATACCCGAATACAAAAGCTGGCGCCTGAACGAACGCCACTACGGCGGCCTGCAAGGGCTGAACAAAGCCGAAACCGCCGCCAAATATGGCGACGAACAAGTGCACATCTGGCGGCGCAGCTTCGACGTGCCGCCGCCCGCCATTGACAAAAACAGCGAGCACTACCCGGCAAACGACCGCCGCTACCGGGAAGTGCCCGCTGACGAAATTCCCGTCGGCGAAAGCCTGAAAGACACCATCGCCCGCGTCCTGCCCTATTGGGACAGCAACATCGCCCCCGAACTGCGCCGGGGCAAAAACGTCCTCATCGCCGCGCACGGCAACAGCCTGCGCGCGCTCATCAAATACCTGCTGAACATCAGCGACGAAAAAATCCTCGAACTCAACCTGCCGACCGGCACCCCGCTCATCTTCGACCTTGACGACAAGCTCAACATCGTCAGCGCGCCGGAACTCTTCTAACCCCTCCAACCCGAACGGGCGGCCGGCAAGGTCGCCCGTTTTGCTGTCAAACGCCCGCAAATAAGGAACCCCCATGCACAAACGCACCCTCGCCGCCGCCCTCGGCCTCAGCCTTGCCACCCTTGCCCACGGCGAAACCCCGCAGCAAAGCTGGCTGTACACCGCCCTGCCCGCCGAAACCGCCGCCTACGCCCGCGTCCCCGGCATCTGGTTCCTCGAAGAAAACACCCTGCCCGCGAGCGGCGTGTACCAGAGCGACGCCTACAAAAAAGAAAGCGGCACCATCCGCAGCGCCCTGCAACAACAACTGCTCACCCTGCTGCCGCCCGAAGCGGCCAATGTCCTGCGCCCGCTGCTCGCCCACCTCACCTCGCCGCTCGAAGCCGCCCTCATCACCAATAACGACAGCATGACCGTCCTCATCGCCAGCCACAGCAACCACGACAGCGCGGCAGAACTCCAAAAAACCCTGCAACAAATCTTCCCCGCACCGTGGCAGGTAAGCGCAGACCGCATCCGGAACAACACCGACAAACGCGCCCCCACCATCGCCTACCGCTTTGATGACCAACAAAAACGCCTGTTGCTCGCCATCAACAGCGACAACAAACCCGACGCCCAACTCGCCCTCATCGGCAAAAACGACGGCAAAGCGCCCTTCGCCGCCCAGGAAAACCGCCTCGACCCCGGGCACAACGGCCTCTACCTCTGGGCCAACCCGCAAAACCCGCTCATCCGCATGGCCACCGCAGAACAACAGGAAATCCTGCACAAACTCGGCCTCGACCGCGCCCAGCAAGCATCGCTCGCCTGGGCCGCTGCCGCAGGCCGCCCGCGCCTGCAACTCAGCCTCGGCCTGCCGGACAACGCCCCGCTCAACCTGCCCGCCGCTACCGCGCACAACCTCGCCACCCTGCATTACCACGGCGATGTTGCCGCCCTCGCCGCCATCACCCCGCCGGACGACGCCCGGCTCGACGCCCTCCTCGGCAGCAACGGCGCGCTCAAACAAAACCTGCAACAAGCCCTCGGCGTGAGCGCCGACGACCTCGCAGCCCTCGGCACCCTGCACTACCTCAGCGACGACAACGGCCGCTTCCTCGTCCTGCCCAAAAGTGCCAAACCCGCGCTGGACGCCCTCCTCGACAAACTCCAACAGAAAAACATCCTGAAAAACCGCAGCAAAAACGGCGACATCGAACACCTCACCCTCGCCAACACCCTCAGCCTTCTCAGCGCCGGCAACACCCCCGACCCCGGCAAAGATGCCTTCCTCAAACTGCTGCTGAACATCGGCGAACACTACTACCTGCGCGACGAAGGCGACAACCTCCTCATCGCCACCCTGCCGCAGCCGCTCATGGCGCGCGCCAAAACAGGCGGCAGCGATGCCACCCTCGGCGACTGGCTGCAAAAAGAACACCTCGACCTCGACGGCGTGAGCTACGCCTACATCCAGAACCAGCGCAACCTCAGCCGTGACAGCTACTACGAAGGCCTGCGCCGCCTGCAAATGTATGCCGACCTCGCCGGCACCCCGCTCGACCTCGCCCAACTGCCCGACGCTGCGGGTGCCAACCTGCCGCAACAAGGCACCATTGCCCTGCGCCTTGACGGCGGCGGCACGAATCCCACCCTCTCGCTCGACCTGCAAAACGGCCTCGACGATCTGGCCAGCCTCGGCAACAGCACGACGGCCATCGCCACCCTCGGCATCCTTTCCGCCATCGCCCTGCCGGCGTATCAGGACTACACCGTGCGCGCCGAAGTCGCCCGCGCCCTCTACGAAACCCGTGCGCTGCAAGAAGCGCTTGCCGCCGAAGCCCCGGCGAAAGCGGGCAAAAAAGGGCAGAAAAAAGCGGCGCAAACCTACGCCGAATACCTCCCCGGCGAGCACGTCCGCGTCGAAAACGGCGACATCCGCATCACCGTGCAAAGCAAAAACCAGAGCGTTGACGGCGAAACCATCACCCTGCACTACGACCGCGCGGGCAAACGCTGGCAGTGCAAGACGGACATCAGCCCGCGCTACCTGCCGCAAATGTGCCGCCCATAACACGGATGGCGCGCAGTAATCCGGCACGGAAAACCGCCCCCGTAGGGGCGGTGCCGGGACGGGGCGGGCAAACCGCAACCGCCGAATCCCTGTAAAATTTCCGCCGAACCCGCGACCGGACCCCCGCCATGCACAAAGACAAATATCCCGTCACCCCTGCCATCCGCCAGCTGCGCGAGCACCACATCGCCTATGAGCCGCACATCTTCACCTACGAAGAACACGGCGGCACCGCGCAGACCGCCGCCGAACTCGGCATCCCCGAACATCAGGTCATCAAGACCATCGTCCTCGCCGACGAAGACCACCACGGTCTCATCGTGCTGATGCACGGCGACTGCGAAATCTCGACGCGCAACCTCGCCCGCCAGCTCGGCAAAAAGCACATCGAACCGGCAGACGCCAACCGGGCGCACAAATGGACGGGCTACCTCTTTGGCGGCACCTCGCCGTTTGGCTGCAAAACCGCGCTGCCGGTGTATGTCGAAGCAAGCATCTACGCGCTCGACACCCTCTGCATCAACGGCGGCAAACGCGGCTTTCAGGTCATCATCACCCCGCAAGACCTCGCCATTCTCAACCCGCAGACCGTCAACGTCGCCGTCTGACCGCCGTCCATGACCCTCGCCACCGTTTACACCCGCGCCCCCCTCAGCATGCACGCGCCGCTGGTGCGCGTCGAAGTCCACCTTGCGGGCGGCCTGCCAGCCATGACCCTGGTCGGCCTGCCGGAAAAAGCCGTCAAAGAAAGCAAAGACCGCGTCCGCGCCGCCATCGTCAACAGCGGCTTCGAATTCCCCTCCAAACACATCACCATCAACCTCGCCCCGGCGGAACTGCCGAAAGACGGCGCCAGATACGACCTCGCCATCGCCCTCGGCATCCTCATCGCTTCCGACCAACTGCCCGCCGACGACATCGCCCAATACGAATTTCACGGCGAACTCGCCCTCAGCGGCGCACTGCGCCCCGTCGGTGGCATTCTCCCCTGCGCGCTCGCCGCCACGGATGCGCACCGCCGCATCATCACCGCGCCGGACAACCACCACGAAGCCGCGCTCGTCGCCGCCGATAACGTCCACAGTGCGGAAAGCCTCGCCGAAATCGCCGCCGTCCTGCACCGCCGCCGGGACTGGCCGCCGCCGCCACCACCGCCCATCCGCCCGCCGCGCAGCTACCCCGACTACGCCGACGTCATCGGCCAGCATCAGGCCAAACGCGCCCTGCTCGTCGCTGCCAGCGGCGGCCACCACGTCCTGATGAGCGGCCCGCCCGGCACCGGCAAATCCATGCTGGCGCAACGCTTCCCCGGCATCCTGCCGCCGATGGACGAACGCGAAGCCATCGAAAGCGCCGCCGTGCGCTCGCTGGCGGGCAGCTTCAGCCCCGCCGACTGGCGCATCCGCCCCTACCGTGCCCCGCACCACAGCAGCTCATCCAGCGCCCTCGTCGGTGGCGGCACCATCCCCCGCCCCGGCGAAATCAGCCTCGCCCACCACGGCGTCCTTTTCCTGGACGAACTGCCCGAATACGACCGCCGCGTCCTCGAAATGCTGCGCGAACCGCTGGAAAACGGCCACATCACCATCAGCCGCGCCGCGATGAAAAGCGACTTCCCCGCCCGCTTCCAGCTCATCGCCGCCATGAACCCCTGCCCCTGCGGCTACCACGGCGACCCCGAACGCGCCTGCAACGACACCCCCGACCAAATCGCGCGCTACCGCCAGAAAATCTCCGGCCCGCTGCTCGACCGTATCGACATCCACCTCACCGTTGCCCGCCTCACCCCGGCACAACTGCGCGAACAACAACAAGCCCATCCCGAAACCAGCGCCGACCTGCGCGCCCAAAGCACCGCTGCGCGCCGCATCCAGCTCGAACGCCAGGGACGACCCAACGCCGCCCTTAACGGCGGCCTGCTGGAACGCCACCTGCACGCCGAAGCGGACGTATTGCCGCTCCTTGACCGCGCCGCCGAACGCATGCACCTCTCCATGCGCAGCTACCAGCGCATCCTCAAAGTCGCGCGCAGCATCGCCGACCTCGCCGCCAGCCCAACCGTGAGCCGCCAACACCTCGCCGAAGCCCTGCAATACCGGGGCGGCAGCGTATGAGCCGCATCCGCCAACTGCGCCTGGACGGCATCCGCAACCTCGCCGCCGCCACCCTCGACCTGCACCCGCGCTGCACCCTCATCAGCGGCGACAACGGCAGCGGCAAAACCGCCCTGCTCGAAGCCCTCTACCTCCTGGGGCGCGGCAAAAGCTTCCGCGAAAACCAGACCCGCCACCTCATCAACCACGGCAAACCACACCTGCGCCTCATCGCCCGCATCGAGCGCGACGGGCGCGAACACCTGCTCGGCATCGAAAAAAGCGCGCGCGAACACCGCCTGCGCCTTGACGGCGAAAACCTCAAAACCCTGAGCGGTCTTGCCGCCCTCACCCCAAACCAAATACTCAACAGCGACAACTTCGCCCTCATCGACCAGGGCCCGGAACACCGCCGCCGCTACCTCGACTACGGCCTCTACTACCACAACCCCGCCTTTCTCCCCGACTGGCAGCGTTACAACTACGCCCTGAAAAACCGCAACGCCGCGCTGCGGCAAAACTGGCGCGCCGCCGATCTCGCGCCCTGGAACCACATTCTCGGCGAAACCGGCAGCCGCATTGACACCTACCGCCGTGCCTACCTCGCCGCTCTCGAACAGGCGCTCAATACCTACCACGCCGAACTCGGCGGCCTTGACCCCATCCACATCCACTACCAGCGCGGCTGGACGGGCGACGACCTCGCCGCACAACTCACCGCCAACAACGAACGCGACAGCCAGCTCAAACACACCCGCGACGGCATCCACCGCGCCGACATCCGTTTCCACGCAGACGGGCGCGACATCGCGCACCACTACTCGCGCGGCCAGCAAAAAACCCTCATCTGCGCCCTCCTCCTCGCGCAAACCCGCCTCATCACCGCCGACAACGGCAGCCACCCCGTCATCCTCATCGACGACATCGCCGCCGAACTCGACCGCCACCGCCAGCACATGCTGCTGAACTTCCTCGCCGACAGCGGCGCGCAACTCTACATCACCCACATCGGCGGCGACCTGCCGCTGCCAGATGCCCTCGCCGATCACCAGCACCTGCACCTCGACGCAGGCCGCATCAGCGAAAAAACGCCATAACGCGCTTTTGCCACGACGCGGCACAGGCGCGACAATGGCGCGGACACATCCACGGAACCCGCCATGCTCAGCTACCGCCACGCCTACCACGCCGGCAACCACGCCGACCTCCTGAAACACTACCTGCTCGGCCGCGTGCTCGCCTACTACAACAGCAAAAACAAACCCTACGACTACATCGACACCCACGCCGGCGCGGGACAATACGACCTCGGCGGCGCATACGCGCAGAAAAACCGCGAATACGACAGCGGCTTTACCCGTCTCCTCGCCGCCACCGGCCTGCCTGCCGCGCTTGCCGCCTGGCGGGACGAACTGCGCGCCCTGCTGCCTGATGCGGGCAGCTACCCCGGCTCCGCCCTGATTGCCGCCAAAACCCTGCCGCCGCCCGGCAAACTGCACCTTCACGAACTGCACCCCGCCGATTACCGGGCCTTGCAGGACAACCTGCGCCCGCTTCGCCTTGGCCGCCGCCTGCACATCAGCCGGAGCGACGGCTTCGGCGGCCTCATCGCCCTGCTGCCGCCTGCAAGCCGCCGCGCCGTCATCCTCATCGACCCGCCCTACGAACAGAAAAGCGACTACCAAACCGTCCTCGACACCCTCACCGCCGCCTACGAACGCTTCGCGGGCGGCTGCTACCTCGTCTGGTACCCCTGCCTGGCGCGCGCGGAAAGCCGCCGCTTCCCCGCCGCCCTGCACGCACGCTTCCCGCACGATTACCTGCGCGCCGAACTGCACGTCCGCGCCGGGCGCGACGCCTGCGGCATGCACGGCAGCGGCCTCTACCTCATCAACCCGCCCTACACCCTGCCAGACGAACTCGCCATCACCCTGCCCGCCCTGCAACGCCTCTGCGCGACAGACGATGGCGGCAGTTTTGTCCTTGCAGCGGATATTCGCTAGGGATTATCCGCTGTTTTTCAAGAGATTTTTCTCGCGGCAAGACGGGCAGACCTGTGCAGGCGGGGGAGGGGATGATGGCGGCAGGTTGAGGTCGCCCCGTCCGGCGGGCGGTCTTTGCCGTGTACGGGATCAGAAGTACAGGCACACCCGCCGGCCTTCGTGTTCGATCATTTCCACATCGAGGTCGTAGAGCGTGGCGATGTTTACCGCTTGCAGCACCTCGTCCGGGCTGCCGCTGTGGGTGATGCGGCCATCCTGCATGGCGATGATGGTGTCGGCGTAGCGCGCGGCGTAGTTGATGTCGTGCAGGACGATGATGATGGTTTTGCCGAGGTCGTCGGCGGCGTGGCGCAGGGTGGTCATCAGGTTGCGCGCGTGGTGCATGTCGAGGTTGTTCAGCGGTTCGTCGAGCAGGATGTAGGCGGTGTTTTGCGCGAAGACCATCGCCACCAGCGCCCGCTGGCGCTGGCCGCCGGAGAGTTCGTCGATGAAGGTGTGGCGCAGCGCGCTGAGGGAGAAGTAGGCGAGGGTTTCGTCGATGATGCGGCGGTCTTCGTCTTTGGGGCGGCCGTGGTGGTAGGGGTAGCGCGCGAAGGTGAGGAGGTCGTCGATGGTGAGGCGGCTCATGAAGCGGGTTTGCTGCTGCATGATGGCGATGGTTTTTGCGACGAGGCGGCTGTCGGCGCGGCTGATGTCGATGTCGCCGTAGCGGATGCGTCCGTGTTGCAGCGGGATGAGCCGCGCCATCAGCGAGAGCAGGGTGCTTTTGCCCGCACCGTTCGGGCCGATGAGCGCGGTGATGCCGGGGCGGGCGGCGAAGGTGAGGTTGATGTCGTGCAGGATGGTTTTGTGGCCGATGTCGTGGCGGGCGTGTTCGATGGTAATCATGGGCGTTTTCCGGCGAGGAGCAGGTAGAGGAAGACGAGGCCGCCGAGGCCTTCGATGACGACGCTCAAGGTGCCGCCGAGGTTGAAGACGCGCTCGAAGACGGTCTGGCCGAGGACGAGGATGATGGCGGCAAGCAGCGCGGCGGCGGGCAGGGTGACGGCGTGGTGCGGGCTGGGGATCAGGCGGTAGGTGAGGGCGCTGACGAGCAGGCCGAAGAAGACGACGGGACCGGCCAGGGCGGTCGCGGTCGCGGTGAGGAGCGAGACGGCGAGCATCAGGCAGAAGAGGTCGCGGTGGTAGGGCACGCCGAGGTTGATGGCGTGTTCGCGGCCGAGGGCGATGATGTCGAGCGCGTAGCGTTTGTGCCAGAGGTAGCCGGCGGCTGCGAGGATGAAGCCGCTTGCGGGCAGGAGCAATGAGGCGGGTTTGACGCGGTTGAACTGCGCGTAGGCGACGCCCTGGTAGTAGGTGTAGTCGGTGGGGTCGAGCATCCGCCCCATCAGTTCGGTGAGTTTGCTGCAAAGGACGCCGAAGATGATGCCGACCAGCAGCAGGCGGTAAATGTCGCGCGCGAGCAGCGGCAGGAAGAGGCCGAAGAGCAGGGCGGCGGCGAGCATCAAGAGGGCGGTGTCGGTGTAGTATTTCCACAGCGGCGGCGTTTTCAGGTAGGCCGTCGCGCCGAGCAGGAAGATGACGGCCATTTGCAGCAGCAGGTAGAGGGCGTCGAGGCCGATGATGGACGGCGTGAGCAGGCGGTTGGTGGTGAGGGTCTGGAAGACGATAGTGGCGAGGCCGATGGCGGTGCCGACCAGCAGCATCACCGGCAGTGTCTGCGCGCGCTGCGGCAGGTTGAAGCGCCAGTCGCCAAGCGGGCAGAACAGGAAGAGCAGGACGGATGCGGCAAGGAGGGCGGCAAGGATGGCAAGACGTTTGTTCATGGCGGAATCAGGCGGGGCGGCGGGCGGGGCGCAGCAGCAGATAGAGGAACAGCACCGCGCCAATGACGCTGAGGATGGTGCTGGCGGGCAGTTCGTAGGGGTAGCGGATGGTGCGGGCGAGGGCGTCGCAGGCGAGCAGCATCACCGCACCGAGCCACGCCGTCCACGGCAGGCTGCGGCGCAGGTTGTCGCCGAGGAAGAGGCGGACGATGTTCGGCATGACGAGGCCGAGGAAGGCGACCATGCCGACGCTGATCACCACCAGCGCCGTCATCAGCGAAATCGCCGCCATCGCCAGCAGCACCAGGCGGCGGTAGGGGATGCCGAGGGCGCGGCTCATCTGCTCGCCCATGCCGACAATCGTCAGCACATCGGCGTAGTGATAGAGCAGGAACGTTACCAGCCCGCCCAGCCACAGCAATTCATAACGCCCGCTCAACACGGCGGAGAAATCGCCCGACAGCCAGGTGCCGAGCAGTTGCAGCGCCTCGTAGCGGTAGGCGAGATAGACGGCAAACGCGCTGATGATGCCGCCGTAAACGAGACCGACCAGCGGCAGGAGCAGCGGGTCGTTCGGCGGGATGCGGCGCGCGAGGGCGAGGAACACCAGCATGGCGGCGAAGGCACAGGCGGCGGCGACGCCCATATTGGCAAGCAGCGGCCAGTGCGGGGTGAACAGCGTGGTGAGGATGATGCCGAGCATCGCCCCCTGCGCCGTGCCCGCCGTATTCGGCTCGACGAAGCGGTTATGCACGACAAGCTGCATGATGGTGCCCGCCACCGCCATGCTGGTGCCGACGAGAATCAGCGCCAGCGTGCGCGGCAGGCGGCTGACCCAGAAAATCAGCCAGTCCAGCCGGGCGACGCCGATGCTGACACTGAGCGCGGCGAGGGCGAGCAGGAGGGCGGCAGCGGCGAGGACGCGGCGGTTTGGCATGTCAATCTTCATCGTACAGCGCCCATACCGCTGCCGCGACCGCCGGCGGCAGTCCGTCGTCATAATCGGGGAAGTCTGCATCGACATCGACGCGCTGCGCGCCTGCGACTGTTGCCAGCATCGCAGGCGGTGCCTCGCGCCGGCGCGTGATGCCGTCGTACTCGAAGGGATAAGCGCCGTCCGTCTCATGCGGATTGAAATAGACGGCGGCGTGCGGATAAAAACCGCCGCAGTAGCGCGCTTCCAGCAGGCGACAGAATTGCCAGGAGGCCTGCTCATAAGCGGGCGCATCCGCTGCCTCGGCGTACTGCATCAAATAATCCGCGCCCAGATTCCAGTACATGGCGAGCATCGCGGCGCGATCCGTCTCGGGACGCTCGGCCAGCCAGCGCAGCGCGTGGGCGTTGTCGTCGTAATTCGAGCGCTGCACGAAGCAGAACTGCCCGGCGGGCGAGGCTTGCGCGAGGTGGGCGGTGACGAGCTGATGCGCCCGCTCATCGCGGGCGTCTGCAAAGGGTTCCAGGCCAAATTCGGTGTGCATGGCGGGATTCCTGAAAAAAAGAGAGGGCGGGCTTCGGCCCGCCGTTGATATTGCTGCGGCGGGCGGTACCCGCCCTGCGGCAGATTACTTGCCCGCAAACGCCGCCTGCAATTCCTGCAAGATTTCGCGCAGCGCCGCCGGGCCGCCGACGTCGATGTAAATATTCTTGGTTTGCGGATAGACAATCTGGTTTTTCTGCCCGGCGGTGCTTTGTTTCACCAGCGCGTTATCAAGCGTCTGCTTCGCGCTGGCGCCGTCTTCGCCAATCGCGGCGAGGCGGTCGAGGGCGATAATCCAGTCCGGGTTTTCGGCGGCGATGTATTCAAAGGACACCGGATCGCCGTGACGGCCGGACATTTTCTCGTTGTGGACGAGGTTCAGCCCCAGTTCCGCCTGCAACCAGCCCGCGCGCGAATCCGGGCCGTACAGCGCAATCTTCGGGCCGTTGACCAGCACCACCAGCACCTTGCCCTTGTCGGCGGCAAGCGGTTTGACCGCATCGCGCAGCGCGTTCAGCTCGTCGCCGACTTTCTTCGCTTCTTCCGCCTTGCCGAATGCCGCGCCCAGCGCATTGAGGCGTTCCAGCCCTTCCTGATAGAGGTTCTTGCCGGGCAGCGTCAAATCCACCGCCTGCGCGACCTTCTGCACGTCATCCCGCTTGCCCGCCGAACGCAGCGCGACGATGACGAGATCGGGCTTGACCGCGTTCAGCTTTTCCAGATCCGGCTCGAACAGGGTGCCGACTTCTTTGGCGTTCGGCAGGGTAAATGCGGCGGCGAATTTGCCGTCCGGCACGCCGACGATTTTGTCGCCGAGGCCGAGCGCGACCAGGCTGTCCAGCACGCCGATGTCATAAACGGCGATGCGTTCCGGCACTTTGGCAATCTCGACATCACCCTGCGCGGTTTTCAGCGGCACGGCTTGCGCGGCGAAGAGGAAAGACGCCGCAGCGGCGGCGAGGATTTTTTTCAACATGAGAGGCTCCGTTGGTTTGCAAATGAGAAAGCCAATCTAAATGCAGCGGCGGGATTTGGCAAGGCGAATTGCGCCATATGCCGCGCAAACCCTCTACAATGAAGGCCGACGGCGGGTTCTGCCTGTCGTCTTGTTGTTCAACTGACAGGAGTACAGCCATGTCCATCCATAGCCTCGACGACCTCATCGCCGCCATTCAGCGCAACGAGAAACTGGAATACCTGACCTTCTGGGGGCACATCCCGAAACACCCGCAGCATATCGACAGATCCGTATTCAGCCAGTGGTATCCCGCCGCCTTCACCGTGGACGGCGTGCACTACCCGACCGCCGAACACTACATGATGGCGCAGAAAGCCCGCCTCTTTAACGACGAGGCCGCCTACCGCGAAATCCTTGCCAACCCCTCGCCGCGCGCGGTGAAAGACCTGAGGCGGCAGATTCCGGACTTCGACGAAGACCGCTGGCAGGCGGCGCGCGAGGGCATCGTCTATGACGGCAACCTCGCCAAATTCAGCCAGAACCCCGAACTCAAAGCCTTTCTGCTCGCGACCGGCGACAAAGTCCTGGTCGGCGCCAGCCCGGTTGACCGCATCTGGGGCATCGGCATGACGGGGGACGACCCGTATCACGACGATCCCTCGCAATGGCACGGGTCAAACCTGCTCGGTTTCATCCTGATGCGCGTCCGCAGCGCCCTGCGCCAGTCCGCGTAACCGCTCTTCCCTCCTTCACCCATCCCGGAATGGCGGCGGGCCGCCAGCCCGCCGCACATGGCGGGGCAAACTTCCGCCGCTGGCGGAACGGTTTCGGGATGGTACAGCGTCCGGCAGCGGGAAAACCGCCGAACGCTTCAACCGCCGCACCCCTCAACCGTTACCGCCTGCTCCCCAGCCGCCTGCCGCCCATAAGTTGGCATAGCGGCCGTTTTGCGTAAGCAGGGTTTCGTGCGTGCCGCGCTCGCTGATGATGCCCTTGTCCAGCACCACGATTTGTTCCGCGCCGCTGATGGTGCTCAGGCGGTGGGTGATAACCAGCACGGTTTTGTCGCGCACCAGTTCGTCGATGGCCTGCTGCACCGCCACTTCGCTTTCGGTGTCGAGCGCGGCGGTGGGCTCGTCGAGGATGATGATGGGCGCATTTTTCAGCAGGGCGCGGGCGATGCTGATGCGTTGTTTTTCACCGCCGGAGAGCTTGCCGCCGATGTCGCCGACGCGGGTCTGGTAGCCTTCGGGCAGCGCGCTGATGAAATCGTGGCAGCGGGCGGCGCGGGCGGCGGCTTCGATCTCGGCGGCGGTGGCGCCGGCCTTGCCGAGGCGGATGTTGTTTTCAATCGTGTCGTCAAACAGATACACGTCTTGAAACACCACGGAAATCAGGCGCATCAGGTCTTCGGGGTCAAGGGCGCGGATGTCCGTGCCGCCGATGCGGATGCGGCCTTGCTGCGGGTCGGCGTAGCGCATGATGAGGCGGCTGACGGTGGTTTTGCCGCAGCCGGACATGCCGACGAGGGCGGTCATGCCGCGTTCGGGGATGGTGAGGTCGAGGCCGCGCAGCACGGGTTCCGGATTGGCCTCGTAGTGGAAATGCACGTTTTCCAGACGGATGTCGAAGTGCGCGGGCAGGGCGGCCTCGGCGTCGCGGGCGAGGGTGGGGGTGGCGAGCATTTCTTGCAGGCGCCCGTAACCGTCGCGCAGCATGGCATAGACGCCCATCAGGCTGAGGAAGTAGCCGAGCGGCTCGGCGAAACGGGCGCCGGCGACGATGAGCGCGCTCAACAGCCAGGCGCTCTGGCTGCCGCCGCTCACCCAGTAGAGGCCGGTGAGCAGCACCAGCAGCAGGCAGATTTCCACCGCCGAGCCGAGCAGGGCGTTGGGGCGGGCTTCGTGGGCGAGGGCATCGCGCTGCACGGCGGCGACACGGCCGATGGCGGCGCTCAGGCGCGGCAGGTGCGCACCGGTGCTGTTGGCCGCTTTGAGGGCGGGCAGGCCGCGGCTGTATTCGAGCAGCTCGGCATTCAGCGCGGCGTGAGCGTCGGCAAGCTGCCTGCGGCCGCGTGCCAGGAGCGGCTCGGCCCAATGGTAAAGCGGCAGGATGAGCGGGTAGCTGAGGAGCAGCACCAGGCTGCTGCGCCAGTCCCAAAACAGCACCACGGCGGCGGTGGCCAGCGGCGGCACGACGGCGTTAATCAGCATCATGCTGACGTTCAGGGTGTAGTTGAACACTTCGTCCACCGTGCCGGCGAGCAGGGCGTTCAATTCGCCGCTGCGGCGGCGGTACAGGGTTTGCAGCGGGATGCGGCGCAGCTGTTCGCCGAGGTGGCGGCGCATGGCGTCGCCGGCGCGGGCGCAGGCACCCCGGTAGTCGTAATCCTGGGCGAACCAGCGGCACAGCGAGGAGAGGACGAGCAGGGCGCTGGCCGCGCCGAGCCAGGCCGCCGCCGTGCCGGGCCGTCCGGCGGCGAGGGCGAGGAACAGCGGCACGAACAGGGCGAAACCCGCGCCCTGCATGACGGCGGCGAGCACGGCAAAGGCGAGGCAGCGGCGCAACACGGGGGCTTGCCGCCCGGCGGCGCGAATGATGAGGCGGTAGGTGGCGATGGGGTTCATGGGGTTCTCCTGTGTGATGCCGCTGCCGCGCCGGATATTCAGAGAATGTCCAATGCAGGCAGGCCGTGAACGATTTTTTGGGTTTCGAGGCTGACGGTGATGACGCGCAGCAGCAGTTCCAAGGGGTAGCGCGGGTTGTGCATGGTCTCGCGCGCCCAGTCGTTGGCGTCGTTGGTGATGCCGGACTTTTTGTCGGTGGTGACGGACTGCCGTTCCATCACCCATTCCAGTGCCGGTTTGCCGTTGACGATGTAGTCATAAGCGGCTACGGGGATGTTTTCCACGGTGATTTTGTCGTTGTAGATGATGCGGGTTTTGTCATCTTTTTTGGCGAATTTCATTTTGCGCACGGTGAAGTCCGCATCGCTGCCGCCGAGAATGGCCTGCGGGGTGAGGGCAAGGTTCAGCTTGCTGGCGAGGGTGACGCCGGTGTGGATGGGCACGGTTTCGTAGTGGAGGTGCAGGGCGGCAAGCTCGCGCCCCGCCCGGCTGAAGGCAGCGAAACCGGCGTAAGTTTTCATGCGCGGGATGCGCGGCAGTTGTTTGCTGAGGTTGTCGGCATAGCGCGCGCGGTATTCTTCGCTGTGCAGCAGGCCGTAGATGTAATAGAAGATGTCTTCTTTGCTGATGGTTTCGGTGTAGGGTGCCTGGAAATGCGCCAGCGCGCCGTCGGTGATGGCGCTGCGGCGGACGAGTTTCTTTTGCGGTGCGCTGCCGCCTGCGGTGAAGAGGTCTTGTTGCGGCGTGTTCATGCGTCTTCCTCCGTCTCGTAGAGGAAGAGGGGGAAGCATTGAGCATCCCCTATCAAATGTAGGTCGGGGATGGTGTCCGTCATCAGAACGGAAAAGCCCTTGCTGCCCGTCACGGTCAGACATATTGCCAAGTTCTCTACGCCGCCCGTCGGTATAATCGTCCGTCCGTCCGTCCGTCCGTCCGTCCGTCCGTCCGTCCGTCCGTCCGTCCGTCCGCTCTGCGATTTCTACGTCTTCTTCCGGTTCAAATAAATCTTTGGGGAAACACTGCCCTTTGGAAATCATCTCCAAATCAGGGATTTGGTCTGTGATTAATGCGGAAAATTCTTTGGTTGCCCCGCGTCCGGTTACGGAAATAACTTGATTACTGACATCAGGACTTGGAAATATTTGCGGTATCTGTCCAACACGATGATTCATCATACGGTCATAATAAACAAACTGTTTGGAAAAGGGTCTATACATACCAATAGTTATTTTGTTTGGACTGAAATGTGCAGTAATTCCTTTTTCAAGTTTAGGAATCAGACTGCTAGACCAACTAATTTTGGTTTCATCTTTTTCAATAAAATCATTTAAATCAGGGGATAATCCGTTATTGAGCGCCATCTGAAAACGATAAGTCTCTTGGTTATAACAATTAATCATTGTCTGCATATTCCTCTCTAGTTTTGAATTAGAGAAGTTATACACCCAAGCATCTCTATTGCTTCCCAAGCCTAACGAATAATTATCAAAAATTGTAACTTCTGCTTTGTCTTTCTTATCCCCCAAGCTGATGTAGTTGTCAAAATTAGGGTCGCGCTGGTTGAGCCAGTCGTTATGTTCGTCAGGGATGATTTCCTGCCAGCCGTGCTGGGCGGTGATGCCGTTGATGCTGCCGAGCTCCGCTATGGTCGCCAGTTTTTCTTCGCGGGTAAGGTAGTCACCGATGTCGTGGTAGTAGATTTGCCCCTGTTTTGTCGCTTGCGGGTTTTTGACGAGGATGGATATGGCGATGGGGGTACGGGTGCCTTGTCCGAAAACGTTATCTTTTTCTTGGCGACGGCGTTCGCCTGATGTGCGGGCATTGCCACGCAAATGGAAGATGTAAAGGCTGCTGAATTCTTCGACCAGGCACTGGCGCAGGCCATCGGTGGTATTGGCATCTATCCAGCCGGCATTGGTGACGAAGCCGATGATGCCTTTATCGCCTTTTTCTTTGATGCGGTCGGATGCCCAACGAATGGCGCGGATGTAGCTGTCCATTAGATTTTTTGTAGAAGTCGCCGTAGATTGTGCGGCATAGGTTTGGCGGATGCGTTCATCCAGGTGCGGATAGGCGATATTGGCGTTATTGTCGTTGGCAGATTCTTGTCCGGCGGAATAAGGCGGATTGCCGATGATGACGCGGATGTCCAGGGCTTTTTGCCGTTTGCGGCGGGCGCTGTTGTCCACCAGCATTTCGTTGAGGTAGTCGCCTTTTTCGTACATCTGGAAGGTGTCGGTGAGGCAGATGCCGGTGAAGGGCTCGTATGCCGCCGCTTGGTTTTCGCTGCTTGTCAGGTCGTGGTAGGTGGCTTCGATGTTGATGGCGGCGATGTAGTAGGCGAGCAGGACGATTTCGTTGGCGTGTATTTCGGCGCGGTATTTTTGCGGCAGGCGTTCGCGCGGGATGATGCCGCTTTGCAGCAGGCGGGTGATGAAGGTACCTGTACCCGTGAACGGGTCGAGGATGTGCACACCTTTGTCTTGCAGGCTGCTGTTGAATTCGCGGCGCAGGATGTCTTCGACGCTGTGGATGATGAAGTCCACGACTTCGACCGGGGTGTAAACGATGCCGAGGCGTTCGGTCATGCGCGGGAAGGCGTTGCGGAAGAATTTGTCGTAAAGCTCGACGATGATTTTTTGTTTACCCGCCGCGCTGTTGATGCCTTCGGCGCGCATTTGCACGGATTTGTAGAAGTCTTGCAGGCGGTCGCGTTCTTTGTGCAAGTTTTTGTCGTGCAGGCGTTCGAGGATGTCCTGCATGGCGAGGCTGACCGGGTTGTGCGCGGCGAAGCTGTAGCCGGCGAAGAGGGCATCGAAGACGGGTTGGGTAATCATGTGCTGCGCGAGCATTTCGATGATGTCGTTGTCGCTGATGTCGCCATTCAGGTCGTCGCGCAGTTCGGCGGCGAAGTTGGCGAAGGCGGCTTTTTCGGCGTGGTTGGCGGGGTCGGCCAGGATGGCGTGGATGCGGTCAATGTGGGTGTTGGCAATTTTGGCGATGTCGCCCGCCCAGTCTTCCCAGTGGTGGCGGTTGCCGCATTTTTTGACGATTTTGGCGTAGAGGGCGCGCTCGATTTCGCCGACTTCGAATGGCAGGTTTTCCTGAACACGTGGCGGCGGGGTTTCGGGGCTACCGATGTCGTAGCTGCCCCGCTTTTCGCGCAGGGTTCTGGCAGTTTTGCCGCCACTTTGGGTTTTGGGCTGGATTTTGTCGGCGATGGCGATGACTTCCATTTTGTGTTCGTCTTTGCCGTTGAATTCCAGTTTGTTGATCATGGCGTCGAAACGGTCATCGTGGGCACGCAGGGCGTTCAGCACTTGCCAGACAACGCGGTAGTTTTCGTTTTTGTCGAGGGCGTCGGCAGGGTCGAGTCCGGCGGGGATGACGACGGGCAGGATAACGTAGCCCCGTTTTTTGTTTTTAGCGAGACGCATGACGCGGCCAACGGATTGCACCACGTCCACCTGCGAGTTGCGCGGGGTGAGGAAGAGCACGGCATCCAGCGCGGGCACGTCCACGCCTTCCGAGAGGCAGCGCACGTTGGAGAGGATGCGGCAGGTATTTTCTGCGGTTTCTTCTTTCAGCCATTGCAGGCGCGCTTCTTTTTTGACGGCATTCATGCCACCGTCCACGTGTCTGGCGTCGCACAGCATGGTGAGTTGCGGTGGCAGGCGCAGGCCGGGGTTGTCCCGCTGCCATTCTTCTTTTTCCGCCGTCTGGTAGGCCTTGACGACATCTTTGAAGCTATCGGCGATGAGGCGCGAGCTGACTTTGTGTTTTTTGCCTTTGTAGTTTTTTTCGATGACCTGGCAGAAGGCAACGGCGCGGCGCATCGGTTCGTACAGCGCACCTTCTTCGCCACTCAAGCCGTATTTGGACAGGGCTTTCCAGCAACCGACGATTTTGGCGGCATCATCTACTTTGAGTTCGTTGTGGCCGTCGGCGAGCAGGCCTTGCAGGCGGCGGTTGATGTGCGCTTCTTCGATGGCAAGGACGATGACTTTGTAATCAACGAGTAATCCCTGGCTGACGGCGGATGAGAAGTTGAGGGTGTGGAAGGTGCCACCGTAGTGGGTTTTGTCGTCCATGGAATAGAGCACGACGCCCTCGGTTTCTTTGGCCTTGTCGCCATAGATGCGCGGGGTGGCGGTCATGTAAAGGCGTTTTGCACCCCGGATGGTGTCGTTGTCGTGCACTTTGACGAAGGCGGATTCTTCTTGTCCTTCGAAGGTGGCGCCGGTGGTGCGGTGCGCTTCGTCGCAGATGATGAGGTCAAAATCAGGCAGGCCGTATGCCGCCTGTGCCTGATGAATGACGTCGATGGAATGGTAGGTGGCGTAGGTGACGGTCATGTGTGCGTCGTCGTGTCGCCGCTGGGTGGCGTGGTAAAGGCTTTTGGCGCTGGTGGTGGCGGGGTAGGCGAGTTCGCTGCGGGTGATGAAGTCGGCATCGTCTTCTTCTTTTTTGCCGATTTTGCTGTCGGAACAGACGGCGAAGTTGTGCAGCGGCAGTTCGCTGTCCTGTGTCCATTCGCGCAGGGTCTGGTTGAGCAGGGCGAGGCTGGGGACGAGGAAGAGGACGCGTTTACCGCATCCGGCGACCTGCTCGGCAATGCGCAGGGCGGTGAAGGTTTTGCCGGTACCGCAGGCCATGATGAGTTTGCCGCGCGTTTCGCCGCGTGCGTAGCCGCGCGCCACGTCACTCAGCGCTTTTTCCTGGTGCGGGCGCAGGGTTTTCTTGTCTTTGAGCGGCGGGGTTTGCCCGCTTTGGTAGCGAGCCCAATCAATTTTGCTTTCTTCCAGGTCGCTCAGGGTAATGGTGCTGACGGCGGTTTGCTGACCATGCAGCGCGTCAGCAGCGTTTTTCGACCAGTGGTTGGTGGTCGTAACGATAATGCGGTGACTGAAATACGTTTTGCCGGAAGCGGTGAAAAAGCTGTCGATATCTTTTTTTTGCAGGGTGTGATCAGCGGCGTAGTTTTTGCACTGGATGGCGTGATATTCGCCGTCATGGGTGGTGGCGACGAGGTCAATACCCGCGTCGCCGGTGCTGCCCAGATGCAGTTCGTCCAGATGGGCGGCTGCCCATACGGCGTAGGGCTGCACGGTATGGTATAGGTCGCGGTATTGCGGCTCAGTCTGGAAGTAGTCCAGCATCAGGCGCTCAAAGGCGGTGCCCTGGTCGCGGATGGTCGGGCTTTCGGCGCGGAAACGGGCGAGGAGGTGTTGCAAGGGGGTCATGGGATACTCGGTCTGTTTGCCAGATGGGGGATTTTACAGAGCAGGCCGGATGATGCAAAAGCCGCGTTGACGTTGTCTTGGCGGGGGCTTGTGTGTATGATTGCGCGCGTTTCGCCGGTATAGCTCAGTTGGTAGAGCAGCGCATTCGTAACGCGCAGGTCATGGGTTCAAGTCCCTTTACCGGCTCCATTTTCTCTTTACCTTCGCCCCGCTTCGCGGGGCTTTTTTGTGCGTGTTTCATGCGCGTTGTCCCGGGCTGATGCGCCAGTCGCGCGCCTGTTCGCCCGCCCGCCACAAGCGGGCGTAGCGGCCGTTTTGCGCCATGAGGCTGTCGTGCCTGCCGGATTCCACCAGCCGCCCGCGCTCGAAGACGAGGATTTGTGCGGCGTCGCGGATGGTGGGCAGGCGGTGGGCGATCATCAGCACGGTTTTGCCGCGCATCAGTTCGCGCAGCGCCTGCATCAGCAGGGCTTCGTTTTCGGCGTCGGCGAAGGCGGTGGCTTCGTCAAGGATGAGGATGGGGCGGTTTTGCAGGATGGCGCGGGCGATGGTGAGGCGCTGCTGCTGGCCGCCGGAGAGGGTGGCGCCGCGTTCGCCGATGCGGGTTTGGTAGCCGTCGGGCAGGGCGGCGACGGTGTCGTGGATTTGCGCGGCGCGGGCGGCGGCCTCAACTTCGGCATCGGTGACAGCGGGGCTGCCCAAGCGGATGTTGTCGGCAATGCTGCCGCTGAAGAGGATGTTGTCCTGGAAGACGAAGGCCACTTGCGCCATCAGGGTTTCGGGCGGCAGGTGGCGGATGTCGGCGCCGCCGATGCGGATGTGGCCGCTATCGGCGTCCCAGAAGCGCGGGATGAGGCGGGCGACGGTGGATTTGCCCGCGCCGGAGCCGCCCACCAGCGCGGTCAGGCTGCCCGCCGGGGCGGTGAAGCTGATGTCGGTGAGGGCGTTTTCGCTGCGGCCGGGGTAGCGGAAGCTGACGTGCGCAAAGACGACATCGGCGCCGGCGGGCGTGTGCGGCGGTTCGTGTACGGGCAGCACGGGCGCATCGAGAATGGAGAGGATGCGTTCGGCGCTGATTTTCGCTTTGTCGATCAGGTGGATGAGGGCGATGTAGGGCATCAGTGCGTCGGCCATGCCGGTGCCGATGAGCAGCACGGCGAGCCAGACGGGGAAGGGCAGGGCATCCGCCTGCCACCAGTAGAGGCCGCACCAGGCGAGCGCGAGCAGGGTGGGCACCGGGTTGAGCAGCACCAGCGCGCCGCGCGCCTGCACGCCGACATCGGCATACCAGCCGATGAGCACGTCGCGGTAGTGGTCGAGCGCGCGCTGGTAGCGGCCGAAGGAGGCGGCGCCGCCGTCGAAGGTGCGCACCACCGGCATGGCCTGCACGTATTCGATGACGGCGGTGTTGACCTGTTCGCGGGCGGCGTTGTAGGCGGCATGCGCCGGGCCGACCTGGCTCATCATGATGCCGAACAGCACGAGGCCGACGGCCAGCACCGCCGTGGCTACCAGTGCCAGCCGCCAGTCGATCAGGTAAAGCACGACGAGGCTGATGAGCGGCGCGGCGTAGCTGCGGGCGTAGAGCGGGGTGCTGTCGGCGACGAAGCTGTGCAGGTCGCGCACGTCGTCCTGCATGATTTTGGTCAGCGCCGGCGCGCCGTGGTCGTGCAGGTAGCCGAGCGGCACGCGGGCGAGGTGGCCGGCGAGGCGTTCGCGCAGGATTTCTTCCAGGCGGAAGGCGGCGAGGTGCGAGACGCGGAAGGATTGGGCGCGCAAGCCCCAGGCGGCCAGCGTCAGCGCCACCAGCGCGGCGGCTTCGCCCCAGGCGGTGCCGCCGTCGAGCAGGTGTTTGAGGATGTGTGCCGTCAGCAGCAGTCCGGCCACGGTCAGGACGGATGCGGCGACGGAGAGGCTCATGGCAAGGCGGATGCGGCCGCGCACGGGGTCGATGATGCGCCAGTGGTTGGTTTTCATGGGGAGCTCCGGTTGGGGTTGACGGTGATGATAGCGGTTCGCATTGGAACTGTCATCGCTTGTGTGGTTTTTCGTGGCGGCATTGTGGATTTAGCCAAAAGTGCGGTAACACTTCCACATAATTCAGCGTGAATGTGTTAGAATCTGCGCGAATTTTCAACTGTGAGGTGTTTTTTATGTCTGCTTTGATTCCGCTCAGAAAACCGCTTCTGGAACGCCTGCAACGTTATGTGAAGGTGCATACCACTTCCGATGCCGCCAGCGATACCGTGCCGACCACGCCGCAGCAGTGGGATTTGCTGAAGCTGTTGCGCGATGAAGTCACGGCGCTCGGCATGACGGAAGTCTCGCTCGATGACAAGGGCTATCTTTTTGCCACCCTGCCCGCCACCACCGACAAGAAAGTGCCGGTGCTGGGCTTCATGGCGCACGTCGATACTTCGCCGGAATGCAGCGGCGAGAATGTGAAGCCGCAGGTGATCGAGAATTACGGCGGCGGCGATATTCCGCTCAAAGGCAGCGGTAAGATGCTTTCGCCCAAAGAATTTCCGGCGCTGGACGGCCTGCACGGACACACGCTGGTCACAAGCGACGGCACGACGCTGCTCGGCGCGGATGACAAGTCCGGCATCGCCATCATCCTTTCGGCGGTGGAATATCTGCTGGCGCATCCGGAAATCCCGCACGGAAAAATCCGCGTCGCCTTCACCCCGGACGAAGAAATCGGGCGTGGGCCGAAACATTTCGACGTCAAGGCCTTCGGCGCGGATGTCGCCTATACCGTGGACGGCGGCCCGCTGGGCGAATTGCAGTACGAAAACTTCAACGCCGACGAAGGCGTCGTGACCTTCTATGGCCGCAGTGTGCACACCGGCACGGCGAAGGGCGTGATGGTGAACGGCCTTGCCCGCGCCTGCGAATTTCACAACCGCCTGCCTGCGCACCTCACCCCGGAAGAAAGCGAAGGGCGCGAAGGCTTCATCCACCTCTACAAATTCGAGGGCACACTGGAAGAATGCCGCCTGCGCTATCTGCTGCGCAGTTTCACCCGCGAGGAACTCGCCTCCCTCGGCACGATGCTCAAAGACACGATGGCGGCCATGCAGCGCGATTACGGCGAACACTGCGGCAAGGTCGAAATCCGCGAGCAGTACCGCAACATGCGCGAGAAGGTCGAACCGCACCGCTACATCATCGATATTGCGGAAAAAGTGATGCGCGATCTCGGCATCACGCCGCTGACCGCACCGATTCGCGGCGGCACCGACGGCGCGCAGATTTCCTACATGGGCCTGCCGACGCCGAACCTCTTCACCGGCGGGGAAAACTTCCACGGGCCGTTTGAATTTATCTCGCTGGATGTGATGGAGCAGGCGGCGAACGTCGTCCTCGGCATCAGCCGCGAGTTTGCCAAGCGCGATTAGACAAGGGACGCGCGCAACTGTTGCGCCTGGCCGTTGCGCGCGGGAAACAATGCGACGTAAATTTTCGTGGGATGGGCACAAGGCTGCTGTAAATCGCCGCAAACATGGCATTAGCTTTGAGGTTGCCACGCAGGTGTTTAATGACCCGTTTGCCGTCTCCTTTCCCGAGCGGATAGAAAATGGTGAACGCCGTTGGCAAACCATCGGGTATGCAGGCGGTACACTCCTTATGCTTGTTGTCCATACCCTGCAGGACGATGAAGATATGGAATTTATCCGTATCATCAGTGCCCGTAGAGCAGACAAAAATGAAAGGAAGATTTATGAGTACGGTTGAGTATGACGGCATCCCGCCGCTCAGTGAAAAAGACAAGGTCGATCTGCGCCGTCTGGCGGCATTGCCCGATGACACGATTGATTACAGCGACGCGCCACCGCTTAAAGCAACGGCCGGCGGTATCCGTGGACGTTTCTACATACCACAGACCACGGAAATCACCCTCAGGCTGGATAGTGATGTTGCCGCCTGGCTCACCGCCACGGGGGATAGCTACCACGAACGGCTAAATGCCATCCTGCGCGACGTGATGCGTCTTTCTTCCCGCCCGTCAGCGGATAATCCCTCTTCCCCCTGAACGTCCGGGACACCGCTTGCCTCCCACCTAACCGGAGCATCACCATGCATAGCGCAACTTACAGCCTCACCATCGGCACCCTTGCCGTCTTTGCCGCAGGCTGGTTTGTCGTCAAGGGCTACAACGCCAAAGGCATCCTTTTCGGCATCGGCCTCGTCCTGCTCGCCATCGCCCTGGCCAGCGGCTACCCCATCATTGACGCCCCCAGCGGCCATCCTGTTTCCGACATCTGCAACTACCTCTACGACCTCTTCAAAGAGCGCGGCGGCGGCCTCGGCATGCTCATCATGATCTTCGTCGGCTTTTCCGCCTACATGTCGCACGTAGGCGCGAACGACGTCGTCATCCGCATCCTCTACAAACCGCTGCGCTACGTGAACTCGCCCTACGCCGTCATGTCCGGCGGCTTCCTGCTCGGCGCGCTGATGTCAATTGCCATCAACTCGGCGACCGCCCTCGGCCTCTTCCTCATGGCGACCCTCTTCCCCATCATGACCCGCCTCGGCATCAGCGTGCCCTCCGCCGCCGCCATCTGCTCCTCCACCATGATGGTCAACCTCTCGCTCACCGCCGCCGACGTCATCTACGCCTCGGAAAAAGCGAACATGGACATCATCGGCTTCGCCGTCAAAACCCTGATGCCGATGTCCTTCATCGCCCTCCTTTGTGCCGCCATCGCCCACTTCTACTGGCAGCGCTACTGCGACCGCCGCGAAGGGCTGCTGCAAAACACGGGCGGCGCGGAAGCCGCCATCGACACCGCCGAAGCCGCCGCCCTGAAAACCGATGCCCCGACCGGCTACGCCATCCTGCCCTTCCTGCCCATCATCGGCCTCTTCATCTTCGACGGCACCATCGCCGCCGAAATCAGCCTGGGCGGGCTGGTCATCCTCACCGTCCTCATCACCGCCCTGCTCGAATACGCACGGGCGCGCAGTGCGGAAAAAGCCTACGAAGGCCTCGAAGTGCTCTATCGCGGCATGGCGGAAGGTTTCTCCGGCGTGGTCATGCTGCTCATTGCCGCAGGCGTTTTCGCACACGGCCTGGAAAGCATCGGCTTCGTCAATGCGCTCATCACCGCCGCCCAGGGCATCGGCACCGGCGTCAACCTCATCATGCTCATCCTCGTCGTCGTTACCCTGCTCGTGACCATCGCGACAGGCTCCGGCAACGCCGCCTTCTTCGCCTTCGTCGAACTCGTGCCGAAACTGGCGGGGCAAATGGGCTTCAACCCCGTGTACCTCATCGCGCCCATGATGCAAATCTCGAACACCGGTTACAGCCTCTCGTCCGTCTCCGGGGTGATGGTCGCCGTCTCCGGCGCGGCCAAAATCTCGCCGCTGCTGCTCGTCAAGCGCAACAGCGTGCCGTCGCTCACCGCCGCCACCGTGGTCGTCATCTACACCATGCTGATCCTGCCGAAATAAGCGGCAAATCGCCGCTTGCCGCCGCTACTGCGGCGGCTTTTTTATATTCGGTGTTTTCAGCTGGATAGTCCCAACCGCTTTGCCACATTAAACAAATTCAGCCTTTTATTGCCTGAATTCAGAATAAAAAAACCACGTAAAGAACGAAACCAAGCATAAAGATCCAAGAATCATCATTTTTTCACTAAAAAACCTTTGTCAGCTCCAGAAAGCGTGCTACGCTGTCGCGTCCGCATGAACCGGCGGTAACATCCCAATAAAATTCATGAAAAACAAAGAGGTAACCTATGACAGCCAGCACGTCCCGGCGCAGTCTCTTCACCCGTTTTCTTGACGGCGTGGAAAAGGCGGGCAACAAACTGCCCGATCCGGTCTTCATCTTCATCATCCTCTGCGCCATCATCCTCATCGCCTCCTGGCTGTGTGCGCTGGCGGGCGTAACCGCCACCAACCCCGCCGACGGCAAAATCATCACCGCCGTCAACCTGCTGAACCGCGAAAACATCGTGCGCATCATCGAAGACGCGGTGAAAAACTTTGCCAGCTTCCCGCCGCTCGGCGTCGTCCTCGCTGCCATGATCGGCGTCGGCGTCGCGGAAAAATCCGGCTGGTTCGAAACGCTGATGAAAGTCGCTGTCGCCCGCGCCCCCGCCAACCTGCTCATCCCCGTCATCATCTTCGTCGGCATCATGGGCAACATGGCCGCCGATGCCGCCATCATCGTCCTGCCGCCGATCGCCGCGCTGCTCTTTCTGCGCATGGGCTATCACCCCATCGCTGGCATGGTCTGCGCCTACGCCGCCTGTCTCGGCGGATTTGCCGCCAACCTCACCGTCGGCCTCACCGATGTACTCGCGCTGACCTTCACCCAACCCGCTGCCGCCCTGATTGACGATAAAGTGCCGCTCAATGCCGCGATGAACTACTACTTCATCGCAGCCTCCACCTTCCTGCTGCTCGTGGTCGCCTGGTGGGTAACGGGCAAAATCCTCCTGCCGCGCATGGGGCAATACACCCCGGAAGCCGGCGTGGTAACAAACGATGATGGCAGCGTCAGCCCCGACGAACGCAAAGCCATGCGCGCCGCGAACTACACCCTGCTTGCCCTGCTCGTCCTGCTGCTCATCCTCACCGTGCCGGAAGGCGCACTGCTGCGTAATGCCGCGACCGGCAGCCTCATCGAAAAATCCCCCCTGATGAACGGCATTGTCTTCATCATTGCCCTGCTCTTCTTCTTCCCCGGCCTGGTCTATGCCTTCGTCGCCGGCACCGCCAAAAGCGGGCGAGACATATCGCGCATGATGGGCGACTCCATGGCAAACATGGGTACCTACATCGTCATCGTCTTCTTCGCCGCGCAAATGCTCGCCTTCTTCAACTGGAGCAACCTCGGCATTATCATCGCCATCAAGGGCGCGGCGCTGCTGGAAGGGCAGAACGGCATCACCCTCATCCTCGGCATCATCGCCCTCTCGGCGGGCATCAACATGCTCATTGGCAGCGCCTCAGCCAAATGGGCTATCCTCGCTCCTATCTTCGTGCCGATGATGATGCTGCTTGGCTACCACCCTGCCTTCACCCAAATGATCTACCGTGTCGGTGACTCCATCACCAACCCCATCACCCCAATGATGCCCTACATGCCGCTGCTTCTCTCCTACGCACAGCGTTACAGCAAAAACATCGGCATGGGCACCCTCATCGCCGCACTCATGCCCTACACCATTGCCTTTACCATCTTCTGGACCCTGCTGCTTATCGGCTGGTACCTGATGAACTGGCAACTCGGCCCAGGCGGCTTCATTTACCTCTAAACCCAGGAAAACCACAATGGAACAATACCTGCAACAACTCACCGCATGGCGCCGTCACCTGCACCAGCATCCTGAACTCTCCTTCGAAGAAGTGGAAACCAGCCGCTTCATTGCCGAAGAAATGGGTAAACTCAAACACGCAAGCCGCATCGAACGCCTGACCCCGACCAGTGTCGTCGTCGTCTTTGCCACCGGCAAACCCGGCGCCAAAATCGGCCTGCGCGCCGACATAGACGCCCTACCCATCCAGGAAGAGCGCGACGACCTGCCCTTCCGCTCGGTGAATGACGGCAAAATGCACGCCTGCGGTCACGACGGCCACACCGCTATCCTGATGGCCGCCTGCCGCTATTTTGATGATCACTACGACCAACTCAGCGGCGAAATCCACGCCATCTTCCAACATGCCGAAGAAAAGCTGCCTGGCGGCGCGCGGGAAATGGTCGCCACCGGCTACTTTGACGACTTTGACTTCATCTACGGCCAGCACCTCTTTTCCACCTCGCCGGTTGGCATCCTTGACATCAAAGACGGCATGGCCAGCGCCAACACCGACGCCTACTACCTCACCATACGCGGCAAGGGCGGACACGCCGCCATGCCCGAAGGCAGCATTGACCCCGTCGTCATCGGTGCCCAGTTCGTCACCCTGCTGCAAAGCATCGTCTCACGCCGCGTCTCGCCGCACGATGCCCTGGTCATCTCCAATACCGTCTTCCGTGCCGGGTATGCGCAGAACGTCATCCCCGACAGCGCCGAACTCGTCGGCAGCGTCCGCACCACCAGCGAAGAACACCGCCAGTTTGCGCGCAAAGCCATCGAAGACCTCATCAAAAACCTCTGCGCGGCAAACGGCGCGAGCTACGAACTCGACTACCAAATCGGCTACGACGTCACCTGGAACGATCCGGCGAAAACCGCCATCGTGCGCGAACTCGCCACCGCCCGCTTCGGCGCAGAACACATCGTCAGCCTGCCGGGCATGATGGGCGGCGAAGACTTCAGCGCCTTTGCCCGCTGCGCCCCCGCCACCTACGCTGTAATCGGCTCTGGCGCGCCCAACTTCGACTACCCGCACCATCACCCCAAATTTGGCCTGGACGAACGCTGCTTCGCCATCGGCCTGCAAATGATGATTGACGTCGGCATGAACAGTGCCCGCTTCAAAAACTGAATCCGAAAGCCGCCTGCGGGCGGCTTTCGACCACCTCTGGCCATGAAAACAAAAGACTTCCTCAAAAACATCTGGCATGCCTTTTGCCCGCCGCCCGTAACCGCCGCTTCCCTCGCGCAGGATGCGCCGCTGGTCATACCCAGCCGCTACGACTTTGCCGCGACCGTCGCCGCCATCGAAACCGCCATCCGCGACCACGGCATGACCCTCTTTGCCCGCATCGACCATCAGGCGGCGGCGCAAGCGGCGGGACTCGACATGCAGCCCGCAACCGTCCTCATCTACGGCAAACCCGCCATCGGCACCCTGCTGATGCAAAACGACCCGACCCTCGCCCTGCAACTGCCGCTGAAAGTGCTCATCACCGTCATCGACGGCGGGGTGCGGGTGCTGCTGAACCGCGCCGAGCAAGTGGTGGCGCGCAGCAACACCCCGTACAGCGCGGTGGAAAACACCCTCGCCAATGCGGAAAAACTGATACGCGCGACCGTCGCCGTGCAACCGTAAAACCCCAGAAAATACGCCGCTTGGCGGGGCCGGGATTTATCCCGCTTGGCGGGCGGCAGCGTACAATGCCGCCCGTTTTCTTGTGCGGAGGGATGATGCTGATTTTGCTGAATAAGCCGTTTAACGTGCTATGCCAGTTCACCGACAAATCCGGGCGGGCGACGCTCGCCAATTATGTGGACGTGCCGAACGTCTATCCGGCGGGATTGCTGGATTTTGACAGCGAGGGGCTGGTCGTGCTCACTGACGATGGCCGCTTGCAGGCGCGTATCGCCGACCCGCGTTTCAAGCTGGCGAAGCGCTACTGGGTGCAGGTGGAAGGTGAAGCGGATGAAGCGGCGCTCGCGCAGTTACGCGCCGGGGTGTGGCTGCGCGACAAGAAGGCGAAGACGGCGCGCAAGACGCTGCCCGCCGAAGTGCGCCGCATCACGCCGCCTGCGCTGTGGCCGCGCGAGCCGCCGGTGCGGTTCCGCAAATCGGTGCCGGATTCGTGGCTGGAAATCGTCATCCGCGAAGGGCGTAACCGCCAGGTGCGGCGGATGACGGCAGCGGTCGGCCTGCCGACGCTGCGTTTGGTGCGGGTGCAGGTTGGTGATTGGTCTTTGGGCGCGCTACAATCCGGACATTGGCAATTTGTTAAAAAATGAGGTTTTTATGTTGAAGGAAGCGATTGATTTGCTGGTGCACGGCCAGGATGTGCCACCGGAGTTAATGCGCAGCGTCATGCTGGCTCTGATGCATGGCGAGGCCGATCCGGCAGCGGTTGGTGCCTTTTTGACGGCGCTGGCGATGAAGGGCGAGACGGCAAGCGAGGTGACAGCCGCGGCGCAGGTGATGCGCGAACTGGCGAAACCTGCCGATTTGGGCGAGGGCGTGCTGGTGGATCCCGTTGGCACCGGCGGCGACGGCGCCAGCCTCTTTAATGTCTCGACAGCGGCAGCGGTGATTGCCTCTGCCGGCGGGGTGAAGATTGCCAAGCACGGCAACGTCGCCGCCAGCGGCGCTTCCGGCAGCGCCGATGTCTTGCGTCAGGCAGGTGTGGTCGTGGATCTCGAACCCGCGCAGGTGAAAGCATGTATTGCGGAAACAGGTTTCGGCTTCATGTTCGCCCAGGCGTACCATCAGGCGATGCGCCATGTGGTGCCGGTGCGCCGCGCCATCGGCATCCGCACCGTGTTTAACGTCCTGGGCCCGCTGGCCAACCCCGCCGGAGTCAAGTACCAGGTGCTGGGCGTGTTCAGCAAGGCGTGGCTGTGGCCGATGGTCGAAGTGGCGCGCGCGCTCGGCGCCAGGCGGGTGCTGGCGGTGCATGCGCAAAACGGGCTGGACGAATTCAGCGTCACGGCGGTGAACAATGTGGTCGAACTGCGCGACGACGGCATCATCTTCGAGCATGCGGTTGATCCCAAGGATTTCGGCATGAAGCACGCTGACCACAGCGCGCTGCGGGTCAGGGACGCGGCGGAGAGCCTCGCCCTGATTGAGCAGGTCTTTGCCACGGGCGCGCCGGCGGTGGGCTTCGATATGCTGGCGCTGAACGCGGCGGCCATCTTCCTCGTCGCCGGGGCGGTGCCGGATCTGGCGGCAGGGGTGGAACGCGCCCGCGCCCTGATGCGCGACGGCAGCGCGACGCGGCAGTTGCACCGCATCGCCGCCTGTTCGCAACGTTTGCAGGGAGCGAAATGATGGCAACGATTCTGGATGAAATCCTCGCGCACAAGCGGCAGGAAGTGGCGGCGCAGAAACAGCGCATCGATATGGATCAACTGGTGGCAAACATCGCCGCCAGTAACGACGCGCCGCGCGGCTTCATGAAAGCGCTGCTGGCGCGGGTCGCGGTCGGCGGCACGGCGGTGATTGCCGAAATCAAGAAGGCTTCGCCCAGCCTCGGCGTCATCCGCGCCAATTTTGACCCGGTGGCGATTGCCGAAAGCTACGCGGCGGCGGGCGCAGCCTGTCTCTCGGTCTTGACCGACGAAAAATATTTTCAGGGCAGCGCCCGCTACCTGCGCCTGATCCGCAGCGCGGTCGGCCTGCCGCTGCTGCGCAAGGATTTCATTATTGACGAATACCAAATCGTCGAAGCGCGCGCGCTCGGCGCTGATGCCGTGCTGCTGATTGCCGCTGCCCTGAATGATGCCGAACTGGCGCAATTCACCCGCGTCGCCCACGACCTGGGGCTGGACGTGCTGGTCGAAGTGCATGACGAAGCCGAATGCGAGCGCGCACTCAAACTGCCGCTGCGCGTTATCGGCGTCAACAACCGCAACCTGCATGACTTCTCCGTCTCGCTCGACACCTCAAAACGCATCAAGGCCATGCTGCCGCCGGATTACCTGCTGGTTTGCGAAAGCGGTATCCACACCCGCGCCGACATTGATGAAATGCAGGCAGCGGACATTCACGCCTTCCTCGTCGGCGGCGCGCTGATGCAGGCGGATGACCCCGGCGCGGCGCTGACGGCGCTGCTGGCACCGGCGGGATGAGCCCGTTATGCAGCAAAAAGGCAGACGGCGGCGTCTGCCTTTTTTGTTGCCGGATTGCCGCGCAACGGGCGGCGGCGCGGCGCAAGATGGGAATTTGGTATGGTGTCGGGGCGGGATGTCTGTGGCACAATCCGCCGCTTCTTTTTGTTGTGGAGGTTGTATGTTCCGTTCTTTCCGCCTGGGCATCGCTGCCCTGTTTTTGTGGGTTTCCACCTTTGCCTGCGCCTTGCAGAGTTACGTCGCCGAGTATGATTTGTCGATTCGCGGGGTCGGTGCGGGCCGGGTGCGGCATGAGGCGTTTTTCAATGATTTGGGCTACCGCGTGGAGGCGACCAGCAATCCGTCGCTGGCCGCGAAGATGCTCGGTTATGGGCAGATTCACGAGAAGGCGGAAGGCCGTATTGCCGGCGACCGCGTGATTCCCGGTTCGTACCGCCGCGAGATGCAGGGCAAGGAAAACCAGTTCGTTTATTACAATTACAGCGATGTGGCGAATGGCCGGATTCAGGCGGTGATCGGCTCGCAAAACAAGGAGCTGCACGTCAACCCGAATGAACCGGCGCTCGATATTCTCGCCCTGGTGGTGCAGAGCACGCTGGATGTGGAGCGCGGGCGCGCCGGCGAACACAAGTACACGCTGGTCAACGAAGACCGCGTCCGCAGTTATGAGGTGGCGCAGTTGCCGGACGAGAAATGGAAGGACGGCAAGAGCGGCAGGACGGTGCCGGTGAAGGTGTTTGTGCAGACCAGCGGCAACCGGCAGACGAAAATTTACTTCGCCGAAAATCCCCTCCGTTTGGTAAAATTACAACAACTCAAGGATGGGGAATCCCGCTTCACCCTGAAATTATTGAATTACAAAGCACTCTAATGTAATGAAAGTTCTCCTGCTCGCACCCAAAGACTCGCCGACTTATCTCAATGCGCTTTATGCCGCTTTGCGCGTGCAGGTTGGGACTTGTGATCTTTATGCGCTGGATGGCAAGCAAAGTGCCAATCTGGATGATTTTTTTCGTCATTTCGTCCGTCTGCCGCATTACGACCGCATCGTTTTGATGTACGACGGCGATTTTATTTATCAGCAGGGGCGTTTTTTACGCACATTGCCGAATCTGGCGATGCTGCGGCCGGAATTCGATCCGCCGGAAACGCGGCGCAAGATGAAATCGAATTTTCACGCGATGCCGTGGCTGCGCTGGATCGGCAGTGATGTAGACGTGGCGCAGGAGTACAGCGGGCAGGGGCATGATGTCTTCTGGATTCCGCAGATTTATGATCCCGAACATTTTTTTGCGCGCGCCAAAGTGCGCGAGTTGCCTGCCTGCCATGTATATGACGGTGGCGGGGAGGTGGCGGCGCAGTTGCAGAAAGCACTTGCCGGCAAGATGGAGCTGAATGTGCTTGCCCGCGCCCGCGAGGCGCTGTGGACGGAGATGAGCAGCGGCATCGTCGGGCGCGAGGATTTGTTCGTCTTTATTCCGGAAAGCGACCGTTATGACCCGACGCCGATGATTTGGGCGATGGCCTGCGGCGCGGTGGTGCTGACCCCCGACCCCGGTAACGAAATCCGCATGATTTACCGCTGGCGCAATTTGCATGACACGATTTTTTTCAACAAGAAGGATGCGCTGATCCCCATTATTGACAAGATCTTGCTGAATCCGCACCGCCTCGCCAGTCTGGCGCAGCACGCCCTCGCCCGCGTCAAGATTTTTCAGCCGCAGAGTATCGGGCAGCGTATCGGCGAGTTCCTGGAAACGCAGGTGCGCAATCCGGCGGATTATCCGAAGCGCCAGCGCATTTTTGGGTTTGAAATCTGAATGTTGTCGCGTTTATCTGTTTTCTTGCGGGATGTTGCGCAGCGTCCCGCCCTGTTGTTGAACGGTTGCATTCCCGCGTTTGCCCTGTTGACGTCTGTCTGGATCTGGCTGGAAGGCGGGTGCGTGCTGGATGTCGAGTCGCTGCAAACGCTGTGGCGCAGCACGCATGGAGCGCAATCGTTTTTTGAGTATCTGCTTGCGCCGTTGCAGGCAAACGACAACGCGGTGGTGGCGCTGATGGCGCTGTTTTCGACGCTGTCGCTGTGGCTGTTCTGCCGCATCGCCCGCCTGACCGGTATCGGCCCGCAGACGACGCTGCTGCTCTTCCTGCTGCTCAATTTCAATCCTGAATACAACGACGTCCGCCTGCAAGTCAGCGCCTTCCAGCCGGTGATGGTGCTGTGGCTCGCGGGGCTGTACCTGTTCCTCGCCCATTACCGCGCGCATCTGTATCCCGCTTTTGCCGCCTGGGCGCTGACCGCCTGGCTGGCGGCGCTGTTTGTCCCTGCCGCCGCGTTCTGGGCAGGCGGTTTCCCGCTGCTGTTCCTTTTCTGGCCGGGGCGCAGCCGCTGGCGGCAGCGTTTGTGCGAACGCGGCAGTTTCCTCCTCGCCTATTACCTCCTGATCGCCTGCGTTATCTGGGCGGTCCCGCCGTGGCGGGAAGCGGTCGCGGCGTGGCTGCCCGCCTTCATGCAAAATCTCGATTTGAAGCGGCACGATATGTCTTTCTTCATCAATGCCAACAGCCCCGCCGACATCAGCATATTTGAGGGATTCTTGATTGCGCTGCTGCTGGTAGCCGTCAACGCCGCAAAAATCATGGGGCCGCTGGTTGTGCTGCTCGCCGTCCTCGCCGCTTCGCGCCGCCTGATAAACACCGTGCTGGAAGGGCGGGTGCGCCTCTTCTTCCTCTTCTCGCTCGGCTATTTCTGGGTGATGGCGGCGCTGGCCTTCATGTATTACGACGCGCTGCCAAGCGACCTCTATTACACCCCCATCACCATGCTGACGCTGTGGCTGGCCTCCGGCGTGGTGTTCTACGCCCTGCAACGCGTCAAAAGCGGGCGCATCCCGCCGCAGCGCCTGCTGATTCTCACCTGGCTGCTGGTCGCCTATGCGCTGGCCAGCATCATCACCTTCGGCCCGTCGCTGACCTACCTGCGCGAAGCGGGCGAATGGGCGCGCGCGCAGAACGGCAAAGGCCGGGTGTTCAGCAACAGCCTGACCGCACTCTACTACGGCGGCGGCGCACCTTTCCGTGGCGGGGACGGTTTTGCCGAAATGGGCAACGCCGTGTCCCGCTACTACGACATTGGTGCAGACGACCTCTACATCCACATCCAGGGGCGGAACAACCCGCAACCGCCGCAAGACCTCGAACTCTTCGACGTGTTGCACACCGTCGCCAACGAGCGCGGCGACAAGGCGCTCATCCTGCGCCTGAAAGCCGAATGACCCCGGAAGAACTGGCGCGGCGGCGCGGCTTGCCTCCCGCCACCCTGCACCGCCTGCTCGCCGAATACCAGTTTGCCCTGAGCGACGAAATGGCGGCCGCGCTCGGCGATGCGCCGGATGACCCCATCGCGGCGCAATTTTTCCCCGATGTACGCGAACTCACTGTCGCCGCCGGCGAACTGGGCGACCCCATCGGCGATGCGCCGCATTCACCGCTGCCGTCGCTGGTACACCGCTACCCGAACCGCGTCCTGTGGAAAATCTCGCCGGTCTGCGCCGTGTACTGCCGCTTCTGCTTCCGCAAAGAACACATCGGGCGGCGCGGCAAAGCCCTGCGCCGGGCGGAAATCGACGCGGTCGCCGCCTACCTCGCCGCGCATCCGGAGGTCGAAGAAGTCATATACAGCGGCGGCGACCCGCTGATGCTCGGCGTGAAAAAACTGCAACAATGCGCCGCCGCCTACCGCAGCCTCGCCCATATCCGCCGCCTGCGCATCCACAGCCGCATCCCCGTCGTCCAGCCCACCGCTATCAACGACGCGCTGCTCGCCCATCTGGACGGACTGCCGCAAAGCCTGCACATCGTCATCCACGTCAACCACAGCGCCGAACTGACCGCGAACGCCCGCGCCGCCCTGCGTATCCTGCGTGCGCACGGCGCGCTGCTCTATGCACAAACCGTGCTGCTCAAAGGCGTCAATGCCGACGCGGACATCCTTGCCCGCTTGATGAACGACCTGCTGGATGCGGGCGTCGTCCCCTACTACCTGCACCATCCCGACCTCGCGCGCGGCACCGGCCACTTCCGCACCAATCTCGCCGAAGGCAAAAAAATCGTGCGCGAACTGCGCCGCCGCCTCTCCGGCATTGCCATGCCGACCTACATCGTCGAAATCCCCGGCGGCGGGGGCAAAGTGCTGGTCGGCGAACTCACCGTCGAACAGGAAACCGCGCTCAACAAACTCGGCATCCGGTGATGCCAAGCCCGCATAAAAAACGATAAGATACGCGGTTATTACCGCAACATTGCCTGTTCATGATGACAGCGGATCAACACGAACGGCGTGATACCACCACACCGGCAGATGCCGGTACACATCCCCAACGAAAAGGAACGCAACATGGCACAACAAGTCAACCTCACCATCAAGGACACCGGCGGCCGCGTTATC
>ERZ772766.86-NODE-86-length-52686-cov-8.724668_pt1 | contig 52686 bp, 46 predicted proteins | sample MGYA00511379_ERZ772766 | MGnify/ENA primary metagenome ERZ772766 (study PRJEB29015, sample SAMEA2737895) | human oral metagenome | biome: human oral; feature: human-associated habitat; material: dental | place: China | collected 2116 ... | reverse complement strand
GGGCGGGGTTTGCGGTGTTGTGCCGCTGGGCGGGGTTTGCGGTGTTGTGCCGCTGGGCGGGGTTTGCGGTGTTGTGCCGCTGGGCGGGGTTTGCGGTGTTGTGCCGCCGGGCGAGGTTTGCGGTGTTGTGCCGCCGGGCGGGATTGCGGGCGTCGTGCCGCTCGGCGTGGTTTGCGCGGCCGTTTCGTGCGATGGTGTTTCGGGTTTTTCCCCGCCGGGCGGCGGGGCGGGCGGCAGGTCGTCGTCGATGATGTCGCCGCTGTCGTCGTCTTCCGGCAGGGTATCGTTGGGTAGGGCTTCGCCGGCAGTTACGGTATGATGCGCGCTCTTGTATTCCGGCAGCCAGAAGTCCAGCGGCAGCAGGGCGTACAGGGCCACGCCGAGGAAGCCGATGAGGGCAAGCCAGGGCAGCAGGCGCTGCAAGGTGCGGTCATTGTGCGGGTGTTGCGGCATAGGGGGCTGGGTTGGCGGAAAGTGCCGCATTGTATCTGTTTTTTGGAGGTGTTTATGTCTATGGCTTTGGATGCGCAGTTGGCGTTGTTCCGCCGTGGTGCCGAGGATTTTATCGGCGAGGAGGAGCTTGCCGCCAAGTTGAAGGCAGGCAAGCGGCTGCGGGTGAAGCTGGGCATGGACCCGACCGCACCGGATTTGCATTTCGGTCACACGGTGGTCTTGAACAAGTTGCGCCAGTTCCAGGATGCCGGGCACACGGTGCTGTTTTTGATTGGCGATTTCACCGCGATGATTGGTGATCCCTCCGGCAAGAATGCGACGCGTCCGCCGCTGTCCAAGGAGCAGGTGCTGGCAAATGCGGAGACGTACAAGGATCAGGTGTTCAAGGTGCTTGACCGCGACAAGACGGAGGTGGTCTTTAATTCGCACTGGATGGAGGGGCTGTCGTCCACGGATTTTGTCCGCCTCGCTGCGAAGTACACGGTGGCGCGGATGCTGGAACGCGATGATTTCCACAAGCGCTATACGGAAGGCCGCCCGATTGCCATTCACGAGTTTTTGTACCCGCTGACGCAGGGTTATGATTCGGTGGCGCTGGAAGCGGATGTGGAATTGGGCGGCACGGATCAGAAGTTCAATCTGCTGGTCGGGCGCGATTTGCAGCGCGAGTACGGGCAGTCGCCGCAGGCCATCATCACCATGCCGATTCTGGAAGGCCTCGACGGTGTGCAGAAGATGAGCAAGTCGCTTGGCAATTACATCGGCATTTTCGACGCGCCGAACGAGATGTTCGGCAAGGTGATGTCGATTTCGGATGACTTGATGTGGCGCTGGTTCACGTTGCTGTCTTTCCGCTCGCTGGATGAGATCGAGGCGCTGCAAGCCGAGGTCGCAGCCGGGCGCAATCCGCGTGATGTGAAGTTTGAACTGGCGCGCGAGCTGGTCGGACGTTTCCATGATGCAGCGGCAGCAGAGGCAGCGCAGGAAGCTTTCGTCAACCGCTTCGCCAAAAACGAGATTCCGGAAGATCTGGAAGAGATTTCCATCGCTTGCGAGGGTGACGCCATGCCGATTGCGAATGTGCTGAAAGCAGCCGGGATGGTGCCGAGTACGTCTGAAGGGCTGCGCATGGTGGATGGTGGCGCGGTCAAGGTGGATGGCGAGAAGGTCGCCGACCGCAATTTCAGGCTGCCGCGCGGTTTCAGCGGCATTATTCAGGCGGGCAAGCGCCGCATGGCAAAGGTCGTGCTGGCATGAAGAAGCTGTTGATGTTGCCGCTGGCGGCGGTGCTGACCGCCGCTGTTTACGCCCAACCGCTGCCGTCTGCGCCGGGCGGTGGAACTGCTGAATCCGCGCCGGGCGGTGTCAATACCGGGGCTGCGGCGGATGGCAGTCACCCCGTCCCGCCGCCGCTGCTTGCCGCGCAGCAGGACACGCCGTTTTCCGTCAAAAGCCTGTTCTCTTCCTATAAACCCAGCATCTATCAGGTGCGCACCATCAACACCGCCACCGGGCAGAAAACCAGCATCGGCTCCGGCTTCGTCATCGGCGACGGCAAGATGATCGCCACCAACTACCACGTCATCGCCGACGCGGTGAACAAGGAAAAACACGCCATCGAATACATTGCCACCGACGACAGGGAAGGGAAGCTGCGCCTGCTCGCGGTGGACGTGGTGCATGACCTCGCCATCGTCGCCGCCGACCACGAACTCGGCAAACCCTTCAAGCTCGGCGGCATTCCCGAACAGGGCGAAGCGCTCTATTCCCTCGGCAATCCCGGCGACCTCGGCTTCATCATCGTGGACGGCATCAACAACGGCATCCTGCAAAAAAGCGCACGCTCGCGCATCCTCTTCTCCGGCGCCATCAACTCCGGCATGAGCGGCGGCCCGACCGTGAACAAGGCGGGCGAAGTCGTCGGTGTCAACGTCGAAAGCCAGGGCAACGACATCGGCTTCCTCGTTCCCGCCGACCACCTCGCCGCCCTGCTGAAACAGGCGGAAAGCGGCACGGTCAACATCAACGAAAGCATCGCCGACCAGCTCATCGCCGACAACGACAAATACTACGCGCCGTTTTTCAAAAACGACTGGAAAAAAGCGACCATCGGCCACTACACCGTGCCGACCGAACTCGGCGGCGACCTGCGCTGCTGGGACGTCTCGCCGCAGCAAGAGCTCGAAGACCTTGCCGCGAGCGAATCCGTCATCTGCCAGTCCGACCGCGTCACCTACATCAGCACCGATACCCAGGTCGGGCGCATGGGCTTCGTGTACAGCAACTTCTACGCGCGCGAACCCATGCCCACCGCGCGCTTCTACCACCTCTACAGCCGCGAATACCGCCTGCCCTATGAAATGCGCTCGCGCCGCGACTTTGGCGACTTCGCCTGCACCGCCGGCTTCGTCGCCATCGGCGGCAAACCCTTCAAAACCACCTACTGCACCCAACCGTCGAAAAAATACATCAAAAACGGCGAAGCCATCTCCGACCTTTACCTCATCGCCGCCCAAATCGGCGAAAAACAACAAGGCTTCACCATCACCATGATGCTCACCGGCATCCAGGAAAACCTCGGCAAACGCGTCATGGCGCACCTACTGGAACAAATCACATGGCAAGCGAACTAACCATCGAAACCACCGAACAGGTGTACCGCATCAGCCGCTACCCCGTACATATCGGCCGCAGCGCGGACAACGACATCACCATCAAAAGCCCCTTCGTCGCCGACCACCACGCCGTCATCGAAGACAGCGGCCAGGGCCTCACCATCCGCAGCCTCGGCGAAAGTCACGCCAACGGCACACGCATCCGCACCACCCGCCCGCTTGACGGCAACACCCTGCTGCAAATCGGCGCGGCCACCCTGAAAATCTGGACGGACCGCAGCAAACCCATGCCGTATGCCGACAAAAAACGGCGCTGGTGGCCACTTTTCACCCACCCCGCCGCCGTCTGCTGCTGGTTTGCCGCCGCCGTCGCCCTGCCGATGTGGGACGGCTACCTCGACAGCCCGCAAAGCTACATCTTCGACTACAACCGCTTCATCACCCTGCTCATCACCCTGCTCGGCATGACCTGGATCGTGCACAGCATGATCCTGCCGCTCTCGCGCCGCTACCTCATCCTGCCCGTGCTCGGCATCATCAGCGCATACAGCGCCGGCAGCGACCTCATGGACAGCCTCTCCGGCTGGTACGGCTTCCAGTTCAACAGCACGGCGGCGGCCACCTGCGGCACCCTGCTCGCCTACCTCGGCTACCTGTGGCTGCACCGCGCCTTCCTGCGCGACCACGTCCCGCTCGCCGGCCGCGTCCTGCGCCGCGCCACCCTGCTCACCGCATTGCCCGTCACCCTGCTCGTCAGCTACGCCTACCTGCGCGACCACGACTTCTTCAGCCAGCGCCCCGGCAGCTACCCCGTTTACCAAAACAAACTGGGCAGCAGCGTCCTCCTCGATAGTCAAATAAAACCAATCAAAAACTTCCTTTCGATTGACAAAAACGAACATTGAGCGAATAATGCGCCCCGTTGCCAACGCGCAGCATTGCAACACAACCCACTGAACAAACGGAGAAAAACCATGACCATCAACATCGGCATGACCGAAAACCAACGCAAAACCATCGCCGAAGGCCTGACCAAAGTACTCGCCGACAGCTACACCCTCTACCTCAAAACCCACAACTACCACTGGAACGTCGAAGGCCCGCAATTCCGCACCCTGCACCTCATGTTCGAAGAACAGTACACCGAACTCGCCACCGCCATCGACGAAATCGCCGAACGCATCCGTGCGCTGGGCTACTACGCGCCGGGCTCATACAGCGAATACGCCGCGCTGACCGGCATCAAAGAAGGCAAAGCCGGTACCGACGCCACCACCATGATCCGCGAACTCGTCGAAGGCCAGGAAACCGTTGTCCGCACCTGCCGTGTGCTCCTGCCCGCTGTGGACGAAGCGAGCGACGAACCGACCAACGACCTGCTCACCAACCGCATGCAAACCCACGAAAAAGCCGCGTGGATGCTGCGCTCCCTGCTGGAAAAATAAACCGGCACACCGAACACGAATAACACACACCACTCGCTGCGCCCACCCGTGGGCGCTTTTCTTTGCGCGGTTGCCACCCCGACAAAAAACCTTACAATGCGCGCACTTCCATTGTGGAAGGCAACAACAGGAGACACCCATGAAAAAACTGACCCTGACCGCCGTCCTCTTCACCTTTGCCGGCCTGCTCTGCGCCTGCAACACCACCCAGGGCTTCGGACGCGACATCCAGAAAGCGGGACAAGGCATATCCAACGCCGCCGAACGCGCCCAACGCGGCTGACCGCCCGCATCATCCATCCGCGCAACGCGCCATTTCGCAGAGAATGGCGCGTTTTTTTGTGCCTGTTCCGGGGCAATGTGTTGCAGATAAATTTCAGATGGCGGCCTGAAAAGCCGCCGGGCGGCGTAAACAGCGGCTTCCCGCGCAGCTTTTGCTGCGCAGCGTTGCCGCAACGTCTCAAAAGCGTCGTGATAAACCCGCTGTTTATCCCGTCTCGCGGCCGAGATGCAGGGCAAGGCCGGGGCGCATACAGTTTCAGGATGTCGGCGTAGAGGTCGGGCGCGCCTTTGCTGCGGGTGATGCCGGTGTAGAGGAGTTCGCGGCTGGGCAGACGTTGGTTGTGCGCGCTTCAGGATTGGAGGTGCCCAGGCGGGGTAAGCACTGAAACCGTCAAGCCGCCTGGTGGGAGAGGGTTTCTGCCGCAGGCGAAGAAGATGGTCATCAATCCACTGCCGTCTCCGCCGCCAGTTCGGCGGCAAAGGCGCTTTGAAACAGCGTCGCACCGCGCAGCAGTTGTTCGCCCAGTTCGGGGCCGAGGGTGGCGAAGGCTTTTTCTTCGGCGCGGTGCAGCGGCTCGACGAAGGGGCGGGCGTACTCGCGCCCGGCGTCGCTCAGGCGCAGCAGTTTGCGGCGGCGGTTGTTGTTGTCCTGCTCGATGTGCAAGAGCCCCCTGTCCATCAGGTCGTTGCTTTGTGTGGAGAGGGTCTGTTTGGCAATGCCCCACAGGGTGCAGATGTCGCTTTGCGTGCAGGTTTCTTCGGGGTAGAGCGAGTAGAGGATGGTGAAGGTGGTCGGGTTGATGCCCTGCCCCTTCGCCCAGCGGTCGTAGAGGCTGAAGATGTTGGTGAGGATGCAGCCCAGTTGGATGATGCTTGCGGCTTCTTGGTTCATGGCGGGTTCCGGTGGAGGGGGCGGTTATTGTAGCAGCAGGGGTACCGTCTCTTCCGCTAACCGTCTTGTTGATTAACCGTCCTAATTAAGACTATACTGCGCGTCCTGTTTTCTTATGAGGATTTTGTCATGCCCCGTTTTTTCCGCTCCTGCTTCTTGATGCTGGCCGCCGTCGCGCCGTCGGCGATGGCTGGGGATACGCCGCCCACAGAGGTTGCCGTCGGTGTCGCCGGTGGTTACAGCAAGGGGTTGTACCGCAGTTATGACGGCAACTGGTCGGCGGTGCCGCTGGTGCAGGTGGAATCGCCGTATTTTTATGTGCGCGGGCTGTCCGCCGGGGTGCGGGTGTTTTCGTCGGATGATCAGGCGCATGAAGTGCTGGTGGGTTCGGCCTGGCAGCTGGGGCAGGCGTTCAGGCCGAACCGCGCCGATGACCGGCAGATGCAGCAGCTTGACTAATGTGGAAACGAAGTGGTCGGCGGATATATCCGGGCGCAGCAAGGGACAGCAGACTTCCGTGCAGTACAGCTATTTCTGGCAGCCCGACGCGGCGCTGACCATCACGCCCGCCGTCGGTGTGGCGTATGCGGACAAGCGCTACAACCGCTATTACTACGGCATCAATGACAAGGAAGCGGCGCGCAGCGGTTTTGCCGCGTACTCACCCGATGCGACCTTGCAGCCGTATCTGGATGTGGCCGCCGAGTACCGCTTTTCCAGGCATTTCAGCGCCTTCGCCTCGACACGGCTGGAATCGTTGGGCTCGGCGGTGAAACGCAGCCCGATGGTGGACGAGCGTTTTCATTTTCAGGGCGCGACGGGGTTGTTGTACCGGTTTTGAGCGGGCAGCCACTCAAACCGTAAGGCGGGCAAAATCCGCCAAAAATTTTGCCCGCGCAGCAACCGAAACCACGTGGCAACAAGTTGCCCACGCGACAAACCCAAGTTTTATCCCGCCCGGCTTTCTTCATCATCAACCACCCAGGATTCCCCATGTTTTTTCCCCGCTTGTTTCTCGCGGCCCTGTTGTCCGCGCTGCTTGCCGCCTGTCATCGTGCCGCGCAGGAGGACGGGGATTTGCCGCCGCTGCGGGTCACGGTGCTGCACGCCGCGCCCGCCGAGTGGGCGGCGACGCTGCGTCTGCCGGGGACGCTGGTGGCGCGGGAGGAGGTGCCGGTCAGCACCGCCTTGCAGGGGCAGCGCATCCTCAGCGTCGCGGTGGAGGCGGGCGACCGTGTGCAGGCGGGGCAGGTGCTGGCGCGTTTGGAGAGTGTCAATGTGCAGGCGCAGGTGCAGCAGGTGGAGGCGCAGATTGCCCGCGCGCGGGCGCAGTTGCAGGCGCAGGAGGCGGCGGCGAAGGAAGCGGCGGCGACGTTGCAGCGTTACAGGAAACTGGCCGGGGCCGAGGCGGTGAGCAGGCAGACGCTTGATCAGCAGCAGGCGGCGGTGCAGTCCGCCCGTGCGCAGGTGCAGGCGGCGAAGGCGGAGATTGCCCAGTTGCAGGCGCAGCTCAAAGACAGCCGCAATCAGCGCGGCAAGGCGGCAGTCGTCGCCCCGGTCGCCGGGGTGGTGGCACGGCGCAATGCCGAGGCAGGTGCGCTGGCGGGGGCTGAGCCGCTGTTCTTTTTGATTAAGGACGATGCCGTCGAGCTCGCCGCCGAGGTGGGCGCGGCGGATTTGGCGTTGCTGCACCCCGGGCAGGCGGCGCAGGTGCATTTGTACGGCACAGGGGAAACGCGCAACGGCACGGTGCGGCGGCTCGATCCGGCGGTGGATGCCGCGACGCGGCTGGGCAAGGTGCGCATCGCTTTCCCCACCGGTGCGGCGCTGGTGAGCGGCGGTTATGGCGAGGCGGCTATCCGCCTGCCGACGGTGGCGGCAGCGCTGACCCTGCCGGAATCGGCGCTGACGTATGACCACGACGGCAAGGCAGCGGTGTGGCTGGTGGATGATGACGGCCGCGTGTCGCGCCGCGCGGTGGAAATTGGCCGCCGCCGGCAGGGGCGGGTGGAAATCCTGCACGGTATCACCGCTGCCGAGCGCGTCATCCGCCGTGCGGGCGCTTTCGTCAACGAGGGCGACGTGGTCACGCCCGTCTTGGAAGGGGTGTGAGATGAAGCTCTCTTCCTGGGCCATCCGCCGCCCGATTCCGACCATCGTCCTCTTCCTGCTCCTCTCCGCGCTGGGCGCGGTGTCCTTCCGCCTCCTGCCTGTCAACGCCAACCCGAGCGTCGATTTCCCCACCGTCAGCGTCAGCATCAGCCGCAGCGGTACCGCGCCGGACGAGCTGGAAAACGCCGTGACCCGCCGTGTGGAAAGCGCCGTGGCGGGCATCGCCGGCATCCGCCACATCACCTCGGAAATCACCGACGGCCTCTCCACCACCACCGTGGAATTCCAGCTGCACATCGACACCGACCGCGCCGTGAACGACGTGCGCAACGCCGTCGGGCAAATCCGCGCCGACCTGCCCGCGAGCATCGACGAACCGCTCATCGAACGGGTGGACATCGAAGGCGGCGCGCTCGCCTACTACGCCGTCGAATCGCCGGACATGGACACAGCGGCGCTGTCGTGGTTCGTCGATGACACCGTCAGCCGCCGCCTGCTTGCCGTCCCCGGCGTGCAGCAAATCACGCGCAGCGGCGGCAGCCAGCGGGAAATCACCGTCGCCCTGCACCCCGAACGCCTCGAAGCCCTCGGCATCAGCATCACCCGGGTCAATGCCCAACTCGTGCAGACCAGCGTCGATGTCCCCGGCGGCCGCCTCAGCGCCGACGGCGGCGAAAGCAGCCTGCGCGTGCCGGGCAGCGCCACCGGCGTCCCCGCCCTTGCCGCCACTCCCATCGCCCTCGGTGATGGCCGCCGCGTTACCCTGGGCGACATCGCCGACATCACGGACGGCCACGGCGAAATCCGCAGCCGCACCCGCCTGAACGGGCGGGAAGTCGTCGGCTTCAGCCTCTACCGCAGCAAGGGCACCAGCGACACCGCCGTCGCCGACGGCGTCGAACGGGCCATCGCCACCCTGCAAGCCGAAAACCCGCACATCCGCATCCGCCAAGTCCACAGCAACGTGGACAACACCCGCGAAAACTACCGCACCGCCATCGACACCCTGCTCGAAGGCGCCGTGCTCACCGTCCTCGTCGTCTTCCTCTTCCTGCGCGACTGGCGCGCCACCCTCGTCGCCGCCATCGCCCTGCCGTTCTCCATCCTGCCCGCCTTCCTCGTCATGCAACTCTGCGGCTACACCCTGAACAGCGTCACCCTGCTCGGCCTCACCCTCGTCATCGGCATCCTCGTAGATGATGCCATCGTCGAAATCGAAAACATCGACAAACACCTCATGCTCGGCAAACGCCCCTACCGGGCCGCCATCGACGCCGCCGACGCCATCGGCTTCGCCGTCATCGCCATCACCGGCACCATCGTCGCCGTCTTCCTGCCCGTCAGCTTCACCGGCGGCATGATCGGCCAATACTTCAGCCAGTTCGGCACCACCGTTTCCGCCGCCGTCCTCGCCTCGCTGCTCACCGCGCGCCTCGCCACCCCGCTGCTCGCCGCCTACCTCCTCGCCCCGGCAAGCGGCGCACAGCGGCACAAACCCCAAAGCCGCCCCATGCGCGCCTACCTCGCCCTGCTCGCGTGGACCCTGCGCCACCGCAAAACCACCCTCGGCCTCGCCGCCCTCATCCTCGCCGCCTCCTTCCTGCTCCTGCCGCTCCTGCCCACCGGCTTCATGCCGCGCGCCGACACCGGCTTCAGCCAACTCAACATCGACCTGCCGCCGGGCAGCACCCTCGCCGACACCGACGCCACCCTGCGCCGCCTGAGCGACAGCGCCAACCGCCATCCCGCCGTCGCCCGCACCTACGCCACCGCCGGACGCGGCGGCGACGTTGCCAAAGGCGAGCTCCTCATCCGCCTGCGCCCCTACAAAGAACGCAGCGTCGGCCTGCGCACCTTCGAACAACAACTGCGCGACACCCTCGCGCAAGAACCCGATATCCGCTTCGCCTTCCAGAACGACGCCGCGCAGCGCGACATCAGCATCATCCTCACCGGCGACGACTCCGCCACCCTGAGCGCCACCGCACGCACCCTCAAAAACCAGATGCAACCCATCGCGGGCATCACCAACATCCAGACCAACGAACCCCTGCCGAAAAACGAACAACGCATCCGCCTCAACGCGCAAGAAGCCGCCCGTCTCGGCATCACCCCGCAAGCCGTCGGCGACCTGCTCCGCCTCGCCACCCTCGGCAGCAGCAACAGCGAATCCGCCCGCTACAACACACACGGCCGGCAAATCACCATCCGCACCATCCTGAGCGCAGACGCGCGCCGCGACCTGACACAACTACAACACCTGCGCGTCCCCGCCGCCGACGGCACAAACGTGCCGCTGCACACCATCGCCGGCCTCCACCCCGCGAGCGGCATCGCCACCATCAGCCGCTTCGACCGCGAGCGGCGCATCAGCGTCGAAGCCGACCTCAAAAACGGCTACACCATCGGCACCATCATCGACGCCGTCAACCGCCTGCCCGTCATGCAGCCGCTGCCGCCCGGCATCCACAACCCCGAATACGGCGACAGCGAATACATGAACGAAATGTTCGAACAATTCGGCCTGGCGATGGGCTTTGGCGTCCTGATGGTGTACCTCGTCCTCGTCCTGCTCTTTCGCGACCTCCTCCAGCCCGTTACCATCCTCACCGCCCTGCCGCTATCACTGGACGGGGCGCTGGGCGCACTCCTCGCCTACGGCGCCGCGCTGGACCTCTCCTCCGTCATCGGCATCCTCATGTTGATGAGCATCGTCACCAAAAACAGCATCCTACTGGTGGATTTCGTCATCGAAAACCGCCGCCACGGCATGGCGCGCGCGACCGCCCTCGTCCAGGCCGGCGCCGAGCGGGCGCGCCCCATCATCATAACCACCATCGCCATGGTGGCGGGCATGGTGCCGGCAGTACTCGCCGGAGGCAGCGGTGCAGCCTTCCGCGCACCGATGGCCGTCGCCGTCATCGGCGGCCTGCTCACCTCCACCGCACTGAGCCTCATCTTCGTCCCCGTCACTTACAGCGTGCTGGACGACCTGCGTCATTGGCTCGCCCCGCGCCTCGCCCGCCTGACCAGCGTTACCGCCGCCGAGCGCGCAGCGGCAGAAGCGGCGGAGGGGCAGCCGCCAAGCGGCGTGAATAGCGGCTTGCGCGAAGCATGAAAGCCTCTTCCTCGTGGGGGGGATGGTTCGTAGGGCAGCTTCAGCCACCGCAGCGGTACGGGCAACTTGACGACCCCGGCATTCACGCCGCTTGACGGGCCCAATATTTACGCCGCCTGGCGGCTCCGGCAACCGGTGCCGCTATTCCGCCAGCGGTGGCAGGGCGTGCAAAAACTGCATGGCGGCGGGCGAGAGTTTGCGCTGGCGGGGGCGGAGCAGGTAGTAATCCGCGTTCAGGGCGAAATTCTCCACATCCAGCGCCACCAGCGTGCCGCGTGCGAGGGCGTCGGCAACGGCGAGACGCGGCAGTGCCGCCGCGCCGAAACCCGCCGCAACCAGGTCTCGCGCCGCTTCCAGACTGCCGACGGTAATCAGCGGCGCGGACGGCGCACGTTTGCCGCCCTGCCTGCGTACCCATTCTTCAATCTTGGCGCGGGTGCGCGTGCCTTTCTCGCGCACAACCACGCTCGCCTGCAAAAATTCGTCAAGATACAGCGGGCGGTGCAGCTCCGGCAGCGGCGAGCCTGCCGCCGCGACCACCACATAAGGCTCGCGATAGAGCAGGGTCTGCTCCACCTGCGCCGGGCGGCGTGTGCGTCCGGCAAAGCCCAGCTCCGCTTCCTGCCCCGCCACCCAGTCGAACACCTGGCCGGAATTGCCGATGCGGATATTGAAGCGGATTTGCGGGAACCGCTTGTGGAAGCGGCGCAATACCTGCGGCAGGTAGTAGCTGCCCATCACCGCCGAAGCGGCGAGGGTGAGCGTGCCCGCCTGCAACAGGCTGAGGTCCTGAAAAACCTGGCCGATTTCGTCGAAAAGGCCGAAGAGGCGGCGGGTGTAGCCGTAGAGCACTTCGCCCTCGGCGGTGAGCGTGATGGAGCGGCGCGAGCGGTCGAAGAGGGCGATGTGCAGCGCGTTTTCCAGTCCCTGCATCTGCTGGCTGACGGCGGGCTGGGTGAGGAAGAGCAGCCGCGCCGCGCGGGTGAAGCTGCCACTTTGCGCGACGCAGTGAAAGGTTTTCAGGTGTTCGAGGTTCATCCGGCTGACCGCCGGCGGCAGGGTATCCATGCGGGGCTCCGTGGGGGACTGGCGGCATGATAGCGCGGGGTCGGCGGGCCGGCAGGGATGCCGACGGACGGGTCCGGATTTTGGCGGTAGAGACGTTGCCGGCAACGTCTTTGTGCATACGGCGCAATGTGCGATGAACCGCTCAAATCAGGCGGCGGCGGAAGTAGGTGATGACGATTTCGGCGATGACGACAACGGCGAAGATGGTCAGCAGGATGACGGCAACGCGGTCCCACTCGAAGAGGTCGATGGCCGAGTTCATGATCATGCCGATACCGCCCGCGCCGACCAGGCCGAGCACCGAGGATTCGCGCACGTTGATGTCCCAGCGCAGCAGCATGATTGACCAGAAGGCGGGTTTGACGGCGGGCCAGTAGCCGTAAAGGATTTGGCTGCTTTGGGTCGCGCCCGCCGCTTTCAGCGCTTCGATGGGGCCGCGTGGCACTTCTTCCAGCGCTTCACCGAGCAGTTTGCCGACAAAGCCGACGGAGCGGCAGGCGATAGCAGCAGTACCCGCCAGCGGGCCGGGGCCGAAGACGGCGATAAAGAGCAGCGCCCAGACGAGCGAGTTCACGGAACGGCTGGCGACGAGCAGCGTCTTGGCAAGGAAGTTCAACCCCCGGTTGGGCGTGAGGTTGTGCGCGGCCAGGATGGAGAGCGGCAGGGCGGCGATGAGGGCGAAGATGGTGCCGAGGGTCGCGATGTGGAAGGTTTCCATCAGCGCCGTGTGCACCGCGACGCGGTAGTAGGCGTAATCGGGCGGGAACATGCGCTGCACCATGTCGAGCATTTGTTCCGGCGCGTCCCAGAGAAATTCCCAGATGACGTTGATGTTACGCAAAGACAGCAGCACAGCGATGCCGATGCCCAGCCAGAAGGCGGTGCGGGCGAGTTTCTGCCCGAGGGTGTGCCGCTGCCACAGGCGTTCGGCAAGCGCGGGGTTGGGGGTGTTCATTTCAGACATTGAAGATCCGTTTTACCGCGTTGGCGGCCAGTTCGCCGAGGAGGACGACCGCGATGATGGTAAGCAATATGGCGAGGACAAAATCGTATTCAAAGCGCTGGAAGGCGGCGAAGAGGGTGCCGCCGATACCGCCGGCGCCAACGATGCCGACCATGGTCGAGTTGCGCAGGTTCGCGTCGAGCTGGTAGGTACAGAAGCCGATGAGGCGCGCCATCACTTGCGGCAGTACGCCATAGGTAATGACGGAAAGGAAAGGTGCCCCCGTCGCGCGCACGGCTTCAATCTGCTTCATCGAAATCTCTTCGATGGTTTCCATGAACAGTTTGCCGACAAAGCCGACGGAGGCAACGATCAGCGCAAGGATACCGGCGAGCGGGCCGAAGCCGACGGCCTTGATGAAGATGATGGCGACGATGACCGGGTTGAAGGCGCGGCAGAAGGTAACGACGAAACGCGCCGGCCAAGTCGCCCAGGCGGGCATCAGGTTGCGCGCGCCGAGGATGGCGATAGGCAGGGAAAGCAGCACACCGAAGAAAGTCGCCAGCACCGCGATTTGCAGGCTTTCCACCAGACCGGTGAGCAGTTGCTGCCAGTCTTTGAAGTTAGGCGGGAACATGCGCGCCAGGAAGCGGCCACCGTTGTCGATACCCTTAATAAAGCGTTCGGCGGAGAAATCGAGCTGCCCCAGCGCGTAGAAGGCGTAAATGACGAGTGCCAGCGCGAGCAGGCGCGCGCCCCAAGAGGTGTGGAAGGGGCGAACGCTGGCAGGCGGTGGTGCGAGCGTGGGCTTGGCTGGCGCGTTCATTGCAACCAGTCCTTGCCGCCGTAAATCGTGTTCAGGTCGGCATCGGTCAGGGTGGCGGGGGCGCCGTCGAAAACAACCTTACCGCCCGTCATGCCGACGATGCGGTCGGCGTAGCGGCGCGCCAAATTGACATCGTGAATGTTGACCAGCACCGGAATCTGGTTATCCATGCCCTGCGATTTCAGCAATTCCATGATTTCCACCGAAGTTTTCGGGTCAAGCGAAGAAGTCGGCTCGTCGGCGAGCAGGATTTCCGGACGCTGCATCAGGGCACGGGCGATGCCGACGCGCTGCCGTTGCCCGCCGGAGAGACTGTCGGCGCGCTGGTTGGCAAAAGCCGCCAGCCCGACAATGTCGAGCAGGCGGTAGGCGTAGGCAATATCTTCGGTGGGGAAGCGGCGCAGCCAGGCGTTGAGCGGCGATACATAGCCCAAGCGGCCGGTGAGCAGGTTTTCCATGACGGACAGGCGTTCAACGAGGTTATATTCCTGAAAGACCATGCCGATGCGCCGCCGTGCTTCGCGCAGCGCGCGCCCTCTTATATGGGAAAGCTCTTCCCCTTTGAAGAGAATCGAGCCGTCGCTGGGTTCAATCAGGCGGTTGATGATGCGGATCAGCGTCGATTTCCCCGTCCCGGAAGGGCCGATAATCGCTGTCAGGCCGCTGCCCGCAAACGTCAGGTCGATGCCTTTCAGTACCGGCGCACCGGGCTTGTAGGCCTTGGTCAGGCCGCTGATTTGCAACACGGCGCTCATAGTTCTACCCGTTTATTCATAATCCCGTCCGTTTATGGCTTATTTCTTCTTGGCGTTTTCGGCTTCATAGCCACTGCGGTTCAGGCTCTGCCCGGCGGCAATGGCAACCTTGCGCACCAATTCCCAGTCTTTCTGATAATTGGCGGGGAGGAAGCGGTCGCCGCCCAAGCCTTTCGCCATTTCCGGCGGAATGCGGTACTCAAAGAAACATTCTTTGATCTTTTCCACCAGTTTCGGATCCAGATCGTGCGCATAAGCATAGGCATCGGTTGGGAAAAGCTCGCTGGTGTAGAGGACATTGAAATCATCAGCACCGACCACGCCGCGTTCCGTCATGTGTTGCAGCACGTCGCTCGCGACCGGGGCAGCGTCATAGTCGCCTGACTTCACGCCAAGGATGGACTGGTCGTGTTTGCCGGAATAGACCACCTTGTAATCCTTGTCCGGTGTGAGGCCGAGCTCTGAAAACAGGGCGCGCGGTGCGAGGTTGCCGGTATTGGAAGACGGCGAGGTGTGCGCGACATTTTTGCCTTTCAGGTCGGCCAGCTCTTTATAGGGGCTGTCTTTGCGCACAATCATCTTGATGGCGACACCTTCCGGGCCCTTTTCCGTGCCACGGATGGCAAACGGCACGGCACCGGCGATATTGACCGCGAAATTGGTCGGGCCGGTCGAGAAGGCGGCGATGTGCAGGCGGCCGGAGCGCATCGCTTCAATTTCTGCCGAGTTCGATTGCACGGCGAAGAATACCGTCTTACGGCCGACGCATTGCGACAAATGCCCCATGAACGGCTGGAAAAGTTTTTCATAGACTGTCGGGTCTTCCACCGGCGTGAAGGCGAAAATCAGCGTTTTCGGGTCGCGGAATTTTTTGGGATCGGTCGGCGGATCGGCGACCATATCCTTGTTGGCATCGCAGTAAATCGCATCGAGATCGCCACGGTGCGGACAGGCATCCTGCGCCGGTGCCGAAGCGGCAAACAGTCCTGCGGCGGCAATCAGGCTGAAACGAAACATCGGTATCACATTGTGATGGGCATGAGGGTGCATCATTTGCTCCAGAATTGTTATGGGGAATGACCAGACTTTCAGGACTAGCGGCATGAATGGCGCCTGAAAGAAAGGGGATAACCGCCTGCAAGGCAAACGGCAGCGGTTAAAAATGTGGATGCAATTGGTTGTTATCCACATGTTGCAACACGATATGCACATTATAGCCACAAGGAATTGCAGAAACAAAGTGGGAAATCCACAGTTTCCATGATTATTTGCAAAACCGGTTCCCCCTCGGCCAGGACGGACCGCCCGCTTGGCGGAGCCGGCATTTGTCCCGCTTGACGCACACTCGAATCAGAACTCGCAACCCAACAACCATGCGGCTTGATGACGCAGATGAAAACCCTTGATGCCCAGCGGCAGCTGGCGGATGTCATGTGGGCGCTTCCACACTAACTCAGCGATTGGAGCGTGCAAAAGAGATTGGCATAAAAAAGCCCCGCCGGGGCGGGGCTTGCCATTTCAGGCGGCTATGGATGTCGGGTTATTTCGGATACACCATGTTTTCCGGGGCGATGATTTTGTCGAGTTCGTCTTTGCTGAGGTAGCCTTTTTCCAGCACGATGTCGTACACCGAGCCGCCGGTGCGTTTTGCGGTTTTGGCGATGTCGGAGGATTTTTCGTAGCCGATGTAGGGGTTGAGTGCGGTAACGAGGCCGATGTTCGACAGCACTTGTTCGCGGCAGTGCGCTTCGTTGAGCTGTATGCCGTCAATGCATTTTTCGGCGAAGGTTTCGCAGGCGCGGGAAAGCATGACCATCGCGGTGAAGAGGTTGAAGGTAATGACCGGCTCAAACACGTTCAGTTGCAGTTGTCCCGCTTCGGAGGCGAGCGCGATGCTGTGGTCTATGCCCATGACGTGGAAGCAGGTCTGGTTCACGACTTCCGGGATGACCGGGTTGATTTTGCCCGGCATGATGGAGCTGCCCGGCTGTCTGTCCGGCAGGATGTAGTTCGCCAGCCCTGCGCGTGGACCGGAGCTGAGGAAGCGCAGGTCGTTGGCGATTTTCGAGAGGCGGGTGGCAATCAGGCGCAGGTTGCCGGAGAGGTGGACGTAGGCGCTGGTGTCCTGCGTTGCCTGGATGAGGTCTTGCGCGGTTTTGTAGGGTTTGCCGGTCACGGCAGCGAGATGCCGCTCGCAGGCGGGGATGTAGCCAGCCGGGGCATTCAGGCCGGTGCCGATGGCGGTCGCGCCCATGTTCATTTCGTAGAGGCGGCGGCGCGGTTCGTCCAGGCGCTCGATTTCGGTCGCGATCATGGTCGCGAAGGCGTTGAATTCTTGTCCGGCGGTCATCGGCACGGCGTCTTGCAGGTGGGTGCGGCCCATTTTCAGTTTGTCGCCGAATTCTTTGCTCTTGCGGGCGAAGCTGTCGTGCAGTTTTTGCAGCGAGCCGATGAGGCGCTCGATGTAGCTGTCAAGGGCGACGTGCAGCGCAGTCGGGTAGGCGTCGTTGGTGGATTGCGATTTGTTGACGTGGTTGTTCGGGTGGCAGTACTCGTATTCGCCTTTTTTGTGGCCGAGGATTTCCAGCGCACGGTTGGCGATGACTTCGTTGGCGTTCATGTTGGTGGAGGTGCCCGCCCCGCCCTGGATCATGTCCACCAGGAACTGGTCGTGCAGTTTGCCGCTGATGATTTCGTCGCAGGCGGCGCAGATGGCGTCTTTGATTTTGCCGTCCAGCACACCGACTTCGTGGTTGGCGAGGGCAGCGGCTTTTTTCACTTGCGCGAAGGCGTTGATGAAGGTGCTGAACTGGTCAAGGTGCACGCCGGTGATGTTGAAGTTTTCCAGGGCACGCAGGGTCTGGATGCCGTAGTAGGCGTCGACGGGGACATCGCGCTCGCCGAGTAAGTCATGTTCACGTCGTGTTGTTGTCATGAGATTTTCTCCTGTTAGGTTTTGTGTATTTTAACGCTATTCCCGATGGTTGTAACGTGAAATCCGCATTTTGATACGACAGTTTTCTCAATTTTTCACTAGTCTTTGTTTTTTCTTACTATCTTTTTATTTCGTTCCGCATGGCAGGTTTATGGCGTTTTTCGCCCGCTGTGCTGCCGCCACTCCCGCTGCATTCCCGCTTGGATGGCGTGGATTTCACTCTTTCAGGCGGTGCTTTCGTAAAAAAAGCCCGCCGGTGCGGGCAAATGTTCATGCGGTGGGCTATGTCCGGGCAGCCACCAAGCGGCGTAAATACCAAACCCGTCGGCGGCTGCGGGGAGGTTTTTTGTGTTAAATCGCTTCGGTGTTTTTGATGAGCCAGTCGTGGGCCGCACCTTTGGTGTGTGGCGCGAGTTTGTCGCGGACGCGGGCGTGGTAGGCATTCAGCCAGTGTTTTTCTGCCTCGGTGAGCAGGGTTTTGTCGATGAGGCGGGTGTCGATCGGGCAGAGGGTCAGGGTTTCAAAGTAGAGGTAGTGGCCGAAGGCGGTCTCCGCCGGTTGGGCGACGCGGCGGTTGACGACGAGGTTTTCGATGCGGATGCCCCACTGCCCGGGGCGGTACAGTCCCGGTTCGTTCGAGGTGATCATGCCCGCTTTCATGCCGCTCGCGCCGTGGATGGGTGCGTGGTAGGAGAGGACTTGCGGGCCTTCGTGGACGTTCAGGAAGTAGCCGACGCCGTGGCCGGTGCCGTGGCCGTAATCGCACTGTTCGCGCCACATCGGTACGCGGCAGATGGCGTCCAAAAGCGGCGCGGCGATGTTTTCGGGGAAGATGGCTTCGGCGAGGGCGATGTGCGCTTTCAGCACCAGGGTGTAGTCGCGCTGCATGGCGGCGGCGGGTGTGCCGATGGCGATGACGCGGGTGATGTCGGTGGTGCCGTTTTGGTATTGGCCGCCGGAGTCGATGAGCAGCAGGCCGTCGCGGCCGATGGTGCTGTGGTGTTCGCGGGTGGCGCTGTAATGCGGCAGGGCGGCGTTTTCGTTGTAGGCGGCGATGGTGCCGAAGCTGGGCGAGATGAAGTGCGGTTGGGCGCTGCGGTGGGCGAGGAGGAGGTCGTCCACGTCGAGTTCGGTGAGGGTTTCGCCGGCGCCGAGGCGCGCTTCGAGTTCGGCGAAGAAGCCGCACAGTGCCGCGCCGTCCTGCACCATGGCGTCGCGGGTGTGGGCGATTTCGCCGTCGTGTTTGCAGGCCTTGAAAAGGGTGCCGGGGTTGATGGCTTCTATCAGGGTGATGTCGGGCGGCAGGCGGCGCAGGGTGCTGACGGCGGTTTTTTCGGGGTTGAGCAGCAGGCTGCCGCCGAGTTTGCCGACGGCGTCATGAATGGCGTCGTAGGGGGCGATGCCGATGCTGGCTGCGGTGAGGGTCGCGGTGGCGGCGGGGGTGAGTTTGGCGGCGTCCACGTAGAGGGTGGTGTCGTGCTCGCCGATGTGCAGGTAGGCGAGGAAGACGGGGTTGTAGGGGACGTCGCTGCCGCGCAGGTTGGTGAGCCAGGCGATGTCGTCCAGTGATGAGATGAGGTGGTGCGTGGCGCCTTTTTCTTGCATGGCGGCGCGGACGCGGGCGAGTTTGGCGGCGGCGTTTTCGGGGACGAAGGCGGGGTCGTGCGGGTAAATTGCCGCTTTGGGCAGCGCCGGACGGTCGTGCCAGAGGTCGTTCATCAGGTCGTGGTTGTGGTTCACGCGGATGTTTTTCGCGGCGAAGGCGGCTTCCATCTGCCGCTTGGCGCTAAGCGAGAGCATATCGGCGGCGATGCCGACGACGGCACCCTGCGGCAGGTAGTCGGCGAGTGCGTCAATGTGGGTGCGGCCGGAGCCGAGTTTTTGTAATTCGATGCCGCTGCCGGCAAGTTGCTGCGTCGCCTGTTCCCAGTAGCGGCTGTCCGCCCACAGTTCGGCGCGCCCGGCGGTGACGATAAGCGTCGGCACGGAGCCGGTGAAGCCGGAGAGCCAACGCCGCGTCTGCCAGTGGTCGGGCAGGTATTCGGAGAGGTGCGGGTCGGCGGAAGGCGCGACCCAGGCGTCGAGCTGGTGTTGCTGCATGAGTTCGCGCAGGGCGGTGATGCGTTTGGCGTAGATGTTCATGAGTGTTCCTGTGTGTGTTGATGTTTGCAATAGTTTGCCGCGCTCAGGCGGTGTGGGTCGTGCGGGGAAGCCCGCAGTTGTCCTGCCTGGCGCTTTTGCAAGCGGTTATTCCGCCCCTTTGAGCATTTTGTTCAATAGCGGCACCAGTACCAGCAGCACGAGGCCGGTGGCGATGGCGATCAGCGCGGTGAGGGCGTAGAAGCCGGCGGGGCTGTCCGCCCGGTAGCAGACGGCGAAGTATTTGCCGCCGAGGGTGAAGCCGAGCGAGAGGCTGAGGAAGTTCAGCGCCACCATCTGCGTCTTGAAGTGTTCCGGCGCGATGCGGGTGACGAAGGAGAGGGAAATGGGCGAGAGCAGCAGTTCGGCGAGGGTGTTGAACAGCACCGCGATGGCGAGGATGACAAGCGGCATCACCGTGCCGCTCAGGAGGAAGGGCAGGAAGACGAGGTAGCTCAGGCTGAGGACGAAGAGCGACAGCGCGAATTTCAGCGGTGTTTTCGGCTGGCGCGCGCCGAGTTTGGTCCACACCGCCGCCATCACGCCGGAGAAGATGATGACCCACAGGCTTTGCAGCGAGTCTTTCCACGACACGGGGATGACGAAATCGCCGATGGTGCGTTTTGCCAGCATGGTTTCGTCGAAATAGACGGTGAAGGCGGTGTAGATTTGGAACCACAGCGCCCAGAAGATGCACATCGCGGAGAAGAGCGGGATGTAGGCGAGGATGTAGCGGCGGTGTTCGGCGTCCACTTTGTCGTCATTCATCAGGCGGACGAAGTAGCCGGTAACGGCGAAGATGACCACGACGAGCAGCACGGTCGGGAAGTTGTCCAGCCGCAGTTCTTTGAAAAACACCGCGCCGGCGACGAAGGACGAGACTATCAGCACGGCAGCGGCGGCAATCTTGATGCTGTCCGGCGGCAGGGGGTTCGGCGCGCCGGTGCGCGGCAGGTTGCGGCGGCCGATGGTATAAACCAGCAAACCAATGGCCATGCCGACGGCAGCCGCGCCGAAACCGTAGTGGAAACCGCGCGTCGTTTGCAGCCAGCCGGTGATGATGGGGCCGAAAAAGCCGCCGACGTTGATGCCGAAGTAGAAAATGGTGAAGCCGGCGTCGCGCAGCGGGCGCAGTTCGTCGTTTTCATAGAGCGCGCCGACCATCGAGCTGGAAGACGCCTTGACCCCGCCGCTGCCAAGCGCAATCAGCACCAGACCGCAAATCAGCCCCGGCACGCCTGGCACGATGGCAAGGGCGATGTGGCCGAGCATCACCGTGATGCCCGCATAGAACAGGGTGCGCTCCGCGCCGAGGACGCGATCCGCCGCCCAGCCGCCGAGGATGGTGGAGAGATAAACGCTGCCGCCGTAAGCGCCCATGATGCCGCCGGCGACGGTCTTGTCGATGCCGAGGCCGCCTTCGGTCGCCGCGTAATAAAGGTAAATCATGAGGATGCCCTGCATCCCGTAGAAGGAGAAACGCTCGAACATCTCGATGCTGAACAGCGAGAACAACTGGCGCGGATGGCCGAGGAAGGATTTGTGGGTAGGGTTTGAAGCAGACATGAGCGGGACTCCCGTTGTGTGAAAGACTGCATCACGCGCCAACGCGCGCCTGCATTCGGGGTTCCGCTGGGGACAGTCCCCGAACGGGCGGAATGTAGCACAGATGAAAGAAAAGCAACAAGTAATCCACAGATAAGATAACGCCTGCTGTTAATCAGCCACAGCAAGCAACATTCCCGCTTGCGCCGCCCTATAATCCGTCGGTCTCCATCACCGCTTCAGCTCATGCCCGCATCCGCCCCGCTTACCCTGCCGCACCGTTGCCGCTTCCTCGGCTGGCTCGTCCGCCGCCTCTACTACCGCCGCGTGAACCTGCGCGGCGACACCGTCAACCACCGCCGCCCGACCCTCTTCCTCCTCAGCCACAGAAACGGCGCGACCGACGGGCAAATCTACATGGCGGCAACAGGCGGCGCGCCCTCGCTCATCTCCATCCAGCTCCTGCGCCATTGGTACCTGCGTCTCTTCTTCGCCGGCATCCCCGTCGTGCGCGACAAAGACCGCGCCCGCTACGGCCTTGCCGCCGACGCCGTGCCCTCGCCGGTGCGTGCCGCCATCGCGCAAATCAAAAACGGCGGCAGCCTCTGCCTCTACCCCGAAGGCACCAGCGCCTGGCAGGCGCAACCGCTCCCCTATCAGGGCGGCATGGCGGTCATCGCCGCCCGCCTCAAAGCGGCGGGCGTGGATTTCGCCGTGCAGCCGCTCGCCGCCCATTACAGCAAACCGGACGGCTTCAAGAGCCGCGTCAGCATCATTGTCGGCACCGCCTTCCGTCCGCAAGGCGACAGCATCGCCGACTTGCAGGAAGAACTCGGTGCCGCACTGCGCCACATCAGCGTCGATACCGCCGATAACGCCGCCTTCAACCGCATTCAGGCACGCGCCTGGCGGGGTGCGCGCGATGGCGCGGATTACGGCGCGGTCTTCCTGCGTACCCAGACGGGCGAACGCACCGCGCAAGACCGTCCGGAAAAACCGCTGCCCGCCACCTGGCGCGTTACCCGCGCCTACCCGCCTGCCGACGAAGCACGCATCCGTGCCACCAAAGCAGAACGCCGCCCGTGGGCCAAGGTACTGTTTGCCCTCGGTTTCCCGCTAGTTGCCGCCGCAGCGCTGCTCGCCGGACGCGCCGCCGACGGCCGCAACAACACCACCTTCTTCCGCACCCTCGGTGCCGCCGCTGCCGCCGTGCCGCAAGCCGCGCTGTGGCTCACCGCCTGCTACTGGGCACCGCTGCCCGCGCTGCTGTGGCTCACCCTCGGCATCTGCGGCTGGTATTACTACCCCGAACCCGCGCCCGTGCCGCTGGCAGAAACCCACGATTGACCCCGCCGCGCGCCGGAAAACCCTGCTTTACATCACCGGCGGGCAACTGTATGATGCGCGCCTCATTCAATGGAGAGGTGGCCGAGAGGCTGAAGGCGCTCCCCTGCTAAGGGAGTATAGAGTTTATAGCTCTATCGGGGGTTCGAATCCCCCCCTCTCCGCCAGAACAACAGAACCACCGTCGCCGGTGGTTTTTTTGTACCCGACGGTTCCCCGCTGGTCGCTGCCGCGCGCAAGACGGCACGGATTTTTGCCCGCTTGCCCGGCGGGCGTCTTTGCTATCATTACACGAACATTAACCACCCGCCCCGTCATGTCCCGCCTGACCGCCGTCCCCGCCCGCCTCGCGCCGTTTTTCACCCATCCGGCCATCTTTTATACGCTGCTCGCCGCCTTTTTCGTGCTGTACCGCCCACTGGCGCCGACGCAGCCGTGGTGGCAGGATGCGGTTGTCATCGTCCTCCTTGCCGTGTTGTGCGGCTTGGCGTATCACAACAAACCGACAGGCCTGGATGTCCCGTTCATCATGCTCAGCGGCTTTTTCTATTCCGTCGAAGATCCGTATTTTTTCGCCCCGCCCCTCCTCACCGCCCTGTTTTTCTACCTCATTACCCTGTGGCAGGAAGTGCGCGGCCAAACGCCGCCGACGCGTCTTGCGCTCGCGGCCGATTACACCGCCCATCTTGTCAACTTCGCCATCACCCTGCTGTGGCTCGCGCTTGCCCGCACCCATCCGCACTACGCCGCGCTTGCCGCCTATTTCATCATCATGACCCTGTTCAGCGGTGCCGCCCTTTTTTGCCGCGCCGCAAGAGCCCTCAAAACATAAGGAATCCCCATGCGCCGCCTCCCCGTTTACCTCGTCATCGACATCTCCGAAAGCATGGCCGGCGACAACCTGCGCCGGATGCAGGAAGGCATCGATCGCCTTATCAAAGCCCTGCGCGCCGACCCGTATGCGCTTGAAACCGTGCACCTCGGCGTTATCGCCTTCGCCGGCGTGGCGCGCACCATCGCGCCGCTCACCGAACTCTTCGCCTTCTACCCGCCGCGCCTGCCCATCGGTTCCGGCACCTCCATCGGCACCGCGCTCGAACACCTCATGGCCGAAATCGGGAGCAACGTGGTGGCGAACAGCCCCACGCAAAAGGGCGATTACAAACCGATGGTGTACCTCATGACCGACGGCAAGGCGACCGACGACCCTACCGCAGCCATCGCCCGCTGGCAGCGCGACTACAAAAACCACGCGACGCTGGTCAGCATCGGCATCGGCCCCTTCGCCGACCTCGGCGCGCTGAGCGCCATCAGCGACCACACCCTGCGGCTTGACCACAACGACGAAGACGACTTCCGCACCTTCATCAACTGGATCTCCACCTCCGTCTCGGCGCAAAGCAAAAGCCTCGGCGTGGACGTGCCGCTGACGCTGGACAAAAACGAAAGCCCGGCACTCAGCCTCGTCAAGGACGCGATGGCCGCCGCCGCCATTGACGAAAACTACGTCATCATCACCGGCCTCTGCGCGAAAACCCGCCTGCCGTATCTCATGAAATACGAGCGGATGCCCGACATCGGCGACATCCCCTTCTTCACCAAACAGGCACCGCAGGTGTACCGCTATGTCGGTGTTTATCCGGCGGAAAAAGACTACTTCGACTGGTCGGACAAACGCGCCAACGCCAACACCATCGCCGCCTCCATGCTTGAAGGCGGCGGCGGCTGCCCGCACTGCGGCGCGGCGTACGGCCTCGCCACCTGCTCCTGCGGCCAGGTCTTCTGCGTGGACGGCGACGGCGAAGTTACCTGCCCCGGCTGCAACCAGACCATCTACATGGGCAGTGCCGAAGGCGACTTCGACATCGCCCGCTCACGAGGTTGACCATGACGCCGAAAACCCTGAAAGACTGGCTGCATCACGCCGACGACGAAATCCTTGCCCGCTTCATCGCCAACCACCAGAACCTCATCGCCCAGCTCATGCAGGCCTGGCAGCGACAACTCGACAAAGAACAGGCGGCAAACAGCGCGATTGTTCCTGGCGAAAAAACCCCGCTTGCGGAGGAAGAAAGCAGCAAAAACGCCGCTTGCAGCGACGACAATTCCCTCTCCCCGCCTGCGGGGGGAGGTGCTGCGGAGCAGCGGAGGGGGGGAGAAGACGAACCCGCCAGCGGTACAGCCACCACAGCAGCGCACAACCCACAGTGCGACGCGACCACCCCCAACGCGTTTTCCCCGCTTGCAGAAGAAAGCAGTAAACACGCCGCTTACGGCGACGACACCCCCCACCCCGCCGCTGGCACTGCTGCTTCAACATCCCCCCATCCGGCCTCTGCTCACCTCCCCCCGCAAGCGGGGGAAGGGATTGATAGCAACGACGAATTCGCCCCGCTCGAACCCCCAATCCCGGACATCGCCATGCCCCTGACACCCCACAAACCCGCCCCGACCGCCATCCAGCCCCCGCCCATCCACCTGCCGCCGCTGCCGAATGCCAACCAGGGACAGCCCTACGACCACACCCTGCCTGCCGACCTGCCCATCACCGGCCTCACCATCAAAACCGCCGACAGCGGCCTCGTCTGGGACGCCGCCGCCCGCCGCATCCACGGCATCCCGACCACGAGCGGCGACCTGCCCATCCGCATCACCCTGCGCGATAACGACAAAGAAGTCCCTCTCCACCTCAACCTGCACATCAACCCCGACCCAAAAAGCCTGTGGCAAAACCTGCCCTCCGACCAGAATGGACCTTTTGCCAAGCCCGACAGCGCCCACGCAGAACAAACCACCCCGCACGGCCGCCTTCTCGCCGCCCGCCAGCGCGGCCGCTCACACGCGCACGTCGGCAGCTACTGCGATGACGACTACCGTATCGCCTACCACCCCGCAAGCGGCCTGCACCTCCTCATCGTCGCCGACGGCGCGGGCAGCGCCCAATACGCCCGCTACGGCTCGCAACTTGCGGTCGAGGCGGTGAAAAACACCATCATCGGCATCCTTGACGCCGCCAAGTCATACGACAAACTGACAGGCCTCAACGCCGGCGAACGCGAAGAAACCGCGACAAAAATCATCACCCACGCCCTGCACGCCGCACACAACGCCCACCGCGAAGCCGCCCAACAACACGGCCTTGACGCAAAAAGCCTCTCCTGCACCCTGCTCATCGCCCTCGCCGTACCGCTTGCCGACGGCAGCTGGTATCACGCCGCCTACCAGGTCGGCGACGGTGCCGCCGCCCTGTGGCAGCCCGAAAACAGCCAACTGCACCTCTTGGGCGAAGCCGACAGCGGCGCCTACTCCGGCGAGACCCAATTCCTCAGCCGCGCCCAGCTTGAAGAAACCGACATCGCCCGCCGCATCCGCCACCACAGCGGCCACGCGCCCGCCGCGCTCATCCTCATGACCGACGGCGTCTCCGACCCCAAATTTGAAACCGACGCCGGCCTGAAAAACCCCGCACTGTGGCAGGCGCTGTGGCAAGACCTCGCCACCCCGCTCGCCGCTGCCGCTCCTGATGCCGCCCTGCTCGAATGGCTGGACTTCTGGTCCAGAGGCAACCACGACGACCGCACCATCGCCCTCCTCATCCCCCACGACAAGGAGCGTTCATGACCGCGCTCACCATCGCCCACACCTGCAAAGAGCGGCACCCGCTTGCCATTCTTGGCCGCATGGCGAACCGCCACGGCCTGATTGCCGGCGCGACCGGCACCGGCAAAACCGTCACCCTGCGCAAAATGGCCGAAACATTCAGCAACGCGGGCGTCCCGGTTTTCCTTGTTGATGCCAAAGGCGACCTTTCCGGCATGACCCGCGCAGGCGACGGCAGCGGCCTCATTAGCGAGCGCATGGCGCAACTCGGCCTCGGTACGGATTACCTGTGCGGCAGCCCGGTGCGCTTCTGGGATACTTACGGCGAAAGCGGCATCCCGCTGCGCCTGTCCATTGACGAAATCGGGCCGATGCTGCTGGCGCGCATCATGGATCTCACCGAAGCGCAGGAACGCGCGCTGGCCGTTGTGTACCGCGTCGCCCGGGACAACGGCTGGGAAATGATCGGCCTGCGCGACCTGCGCGCGATGATTACCTACGTCGTGGATAACGCCGAACTCTACCAGCGCATCTATGGCAACGTCCGCCCCGTGACCGTCGGCGCCATTCAGGGCCGCCTGCTCCTGCTCGAAAACGAAGGGGCGGAGCGCTTCTTCGGCGAGCCTTCGCTCGACCTCAACCACTGGCTGACCACCGCCGCCGACGGGCGCGGTATCGTCAACATCCTCAATGCCGAAAAACTGCTGCTGCGCGCGCCGCGCATTTACAGCACCTTCCTCATCTGGTTCCTCACCCGCCTCTTCGAGACTCTGCCCGAATGCGGCGACCTGCCGCTGCCGAAACTCGTCCTCTTTTTCGATGAGGCACACCTGCTCTTCAAAAACCCCTCGCCCACCCTGCTGGAACGCATCGAAAGCACCGTGCGCCTCATCCGCTCCAAAGGCGTCGGCGTGTACTTCATCACCCAGAACCCGCGCGACCTGCCCGACAGCGTCCTTGACCAGCTGGGCAACCGCGTCCAGCACGCCCTGCGCGCATACAGCGCCAGCGCCATCAAAAACGTCGAAGCCGCCGCCAAAACCTTCCGCCCCAACCCGACCCTCAACACCGTGCAGGCCATCACCGAACTCGGCAAAGGCGAGGCCCTCGTCTCCTTTCTTGACGGCGACGGCATCCCGCGTCCCGTGCAGCGCGCCTACATCATGCCGCCGCAAAGCGACCGCGCCCCGCTGAGCGACGCCGCGCGCAACGCCGGCTACCAAAATGACCCGCTCTACCCCGCCTACCGCGACACCATCGAGCGCCCCACCGCCTACGAAGCCCTGCAAGCGCTGGCTGATGCCGCCGCAGAAGACGGCGTGGAAGATCCTGCCTTGCGTATCCCCATCACCCTCCCGCCTGACAACGGCGCCCCCGCCGCACCATCGCGCCCCGCGCCCGCGCCCGCTGCCGCTGCCAACGGCACACCTGTCACCCCGCCCCGCCCCGCGACTGCCGCCATTGCCAACAGCACGCCCGCCGCCACCCCCCAGCCCATCACCACGACAAAAATCCCGCTTGAACTCGTGCGCGGCCAGAACACCACCCTGCCTGCCGCCGCGCAACTGCACCTCCGCCTGCACTGGCCGCAGGCCGCCGTCGCCCCCGACCTCAGTCTCTTCCTGCTCGGCACGGGCGGCAAAGTGCGCGGCGATGGCGACATCCTCTACTACAACCAGCCCGCGACCGCCGACGGCAACATCCGCCTCGCTGGCGACACCCTCACCCTCCGCCTCGCCGGACTGGATGTCGCCATCGATGAATTGCACCTCTGCGCCAGTATTGATGACGCAAGCCCCTACCGCCGCCTGAGCGAGGCGGGCGAAGCCGTCCTCAGCATCCGCGACGACAGCGGCAGCGAACACATCCGCTACCGCCTCACCCCGCACGAAACCGGCACTGCCACCGCTCTCAACATCGCGCAACTCTACCGCCGCCAGGGGCAATGGAAAATCCGCGTCCGCAGCGAAGGCTACCGCGACGGCCTCGCCAAACTCTGCGCGCACTACGGACTGGAAGTACAACCATGAGCAAAAACATCATCACCCTCACCGCGACCAACGGCCAGACCATCCGCTTCATCGACGAAGTCAAAGCCCAGGGCGGCATGAAAGACGTCAAATTCTCGCCGGACGGCGACTACGTTGTCGCCTTCTTCCGCGACAAGGCCGATCCGGCCACGCGCGAGCGGCTGGAAATGATCACCGGGCAGTACCGCGAGCGCATCTTCAACCAGGCAGGCGGCGACTACCTGAAAAACCTCTACTGCTGGCCGACCGCCGTCGTCGAACACGACGGCCGCCTCGGCGTCGTCGTCCCCTTCTACCGCAAAAACTTCTTCTTCCGCTACGGCAGCCGCAATAACGACATGCTCAACATCAAGGGCAAAGAAAAAGACGGCAAATGGTTCGCGAGCGCCAACAACCGCAACAAATACCTCGACCCGCGCGAACTCGGCGACTGGATGCGCCACCTGAAAATCTGCCTCATGCTGGCGCGCGCCGTGCGCCGCATGCACATGGCCGGCCTCAGCCACAGCGACCTCGGCTACAAAAACTGCCTCATCGACCCGACCACGGGCGAAGCCTGCCTCATCGACATCGACGGCCTCGTCGTCCCCGGCAAACACCCGCCGACCGTGGTTGGCACCCCGGACTTCATCGCCCCCGAAGTCGTCGAAACCGCGCACCTCGACAAAGACGACCCCCAGCGCAAACTGCCGAGCCGCAGCACCGACCTGCACGCGCTCGCCGTCCTCATCTACATGTACCTGCTCTACCGCCACCCGCTCCGGGGCGACAAAATCCATGACGCGAACGACAGCCAGCGCGACGAAGAACTGAGCATGGGCAGCCGTGCCCTCTTTATCGAACACCCGACGGACGCGAGCAACCGCATCAAAACCGCGCAACTCAAAGCGAGCGAACTGCCGTGGAAAGACACCGCGAAAACCCCCTACACCCTGTGCGGCCCCTACATCGCCAAACTCTTCGAACGCGCCTTCATCGACGGCCTGCACAACCCGTCCGCGCGCCCGACCGCCGACGAATGGGAACATGCCCTCGTCAAAACCGTTGACCTGCTGCAACCCTGTGCCAATCCGCAGTGCGAGCAGAAATGGTACGCCTTCGACAACAGCCGCAGCCCGCGCTGCCCCTTCTGCGGCACGGCGCACAGCGGCAAATTGCCGGTCTTGAATCTCTACTCGCAAGCCCCCGGCGGCAGCTACCGCCCGGACAACCACCGCATCATGGTGTACAGCGGCCAATCCCTCTTCCGTTGGCATGCCGACAGCCGCGTCTTCCCCAACGAGAAACTGGCGGCGGCGGATGCCAAACGCGTCGGCTACTTCGTGCAGCACAACGGCGACTGGTGGCTGGTCAACGAAACCCTGCCCGAATGCTACGACGTGCAGAAAAAAACCACCGTCCCGCCCGGTGGCAAAGTGAAACTCGAAGAAGGCGCGCAAATTCTCCTGCAAAAAGGCGAGGGCGGCCGTCTCTTGATGGTGCAGATGGCGGGGGTATAGCTGCCAAGCGGCGTGTGCCGGGTTCGCGTCAAGCAATGTGGTTGCCGGCTTCGCCAAGCGGACACCAAATCCTTCCCGCTTGCGCGTGGGGAGGTGTGTCTGCATGGATGAGGGGGAGAGCGGCCAAGCGGTGGATCGCCGGCTCTACCAGGCGACGTGGTGACTGGGCCCGTCAGCGATAAGCAAAGCCTCTTCCCCTGCGCGCGGGGAAAAGATGCCCAAAGGGCGGTGCAAATCTCAAATGGCGTGAATACCGGATTCGCCAGCAGCTACAGGAGATTTTCTTGCCGTGTACGAAAGGGGATCGGGATGAAATTTTGCGCGCAGATTTCAGACAGCGTGATGCCGCGCCCAGCCAAGAAAGCGCTGGTGTAGCGCGGCGAGTTGGGCGTAGGTTGTGTCGATGCCGTTTTCGTTATTGACGATGAAATTGGCACGACACAGGCGTTCCCCGCGCGGAATTTGTGCGGCGATGATGGCGGCGATGGCTTCGCACTGCTGCCGGTCACGCTCGCTGCCGCGCGCCAGTTGCGTGGCAATGGATACATCCACGACCAGGACAAGATCACAAAGCGCATCCAGCCCGTTTTCCAGCAACAGGGGCGCGCTGAGTATGCGGTAAGGTTTCGGTGGAGCCGCTTGCAGTTTTTGCAGCAAGCGATAACGAATGGCCGGCTGCATGACGGCATTCAGACGATTGCGGGCGGCATCATCGCCAAATATGCGGCCGCGCAGGGCGGCGCGGTTGAGATTGCCGTCGGCGGTCAGGATGTCATCGCCAAACATATCAGCCAGTTCCCGCAACAGCGGCGAACCGGTGATAACGACTTCCCGCGCGATGAGGTCAGCGTCAATCACGGCAACGGAACGGGCGGCAAACCAGTCGCTACATAATGTCTTGCCACTGGCTATGCCGCCCGTTAGTCCGATAATCATGATGCTAGAAGGACAGGCCGGTTACCGCTGCAATTTGTCCGCCATACATGAAAGTGAGCCAGCCGGCGATGGCCAGATAAGGGCCGAAGGCCATTGGAACGCTACGACCAATGCGGTTGATAATGGCAAAGATCAGGCCGGTCAATGCCGAGAAGAACAGGATGAATGGCAACATGGCAATCCCCTGCCAGGCACAAAGCAGCGCTAGCAGTTTGAAATCCCCATACCCCATGCCTTCCTTGCCGGTCATCAGGCGGAATACCCAATACACCGACCACAGCGAAAGATAGCCAACCATGGCGCCCACCACACTGGTATGCAGGCTGACAAAAAGACCGCCATGAATGCAGGCCGCTAGGATACCGAGCCACATAAACGGCAGGGTCATCACATCCGGCAGCAGCTGTTTTTCCGCATCAATAAAAATCATGGCGAGCAACGCCCACGTCAGCAGCAAGGCAAAAATCAGTTGCCACGGGTCGGGGTAACGCAACACAACCAGGATGCTCAATACGCCGCACAGCAATTCCACCAATAAATAGCGGATGGAAATTCTTGTGCCACAACCGACGCAGCGCCCGCGTTGCAAGAGATAACTGACAATGGGGATATTCTGCCAAAAACGGATATGTGCACCGCAATTCGGACAATGCGATCCCGGCAACATCAGGTTAAATGTTTCCGTTGTCTGATAGGGATTCTTGTCTTCGCCTTCCGCTTCACCATGCAGGATTTCCCAGGCGTACATTTTCTCTTCGTGCTCCATCATGACGGGCAGGCGATAGATCACGACGTTGAGAAAACTCCCCACCATTAAACCCCAAACGCCGATCAGCGCAATGCCGAAAAGCGTCTGGAAAAAAGCAGCGTCCAAAGACAGCATTAGAACAATTGACCCAAATTGAAGATTGGCAGGTACATGGCAATAATCAGGCCACCGATAACAACCGCCATGAAGGCCATAATTGCCGGCTCAATCATGGCGGTCAGGTTATCAATACGCCAGTCCAGCTCTTCTTCATAATACGTCGCCACCCGACCCAGCATTTCACCCAAGTTACCGGATTCTTCACCGATCGCAGTCATTTGCACGGCAATTGTCGGGAACAAACCGGTATTTTTCATAGCAAAGCTCATTTGCTGGCCATTTTGCACATCATCACGAATTTCATAAACGGCTCTTTCAAAGAGGACGCTGCCGGTTGCCGGCGCTGTTGCCTGCAAACCACGCATTAATGGTACACCGGCATTAAACAAGGTGGACATGGTACGGGCGAAACGGGCGTTGGCACCGCATTTCAAGATGCCGCCAATAATGGGGGTCTTGAACATGACAATATTGGTTTTTTCTTGCAAGTTTTTATTACGTCGTTTGATATAGAAGAACAGATAACCGAAGAAGATAAAGGCAATAAAGAAATAAATTCCTTTTTGCACCATAAAGTTGGACATTCCCACAACCATTTGTGTCAATCCCGGTAATTCGCCGCCGTTGGCTGTAAAGAACTGGGCAAATACAGGCACCACTTTAATTAACAAAATTGCCGTTACCACAATGGCAAAAAGCATCACGATCGCCGGGTAGGTTAGTGCTTTCTTCACCTTTTTCTTGGTGGCTTCTCCTTTTTCCAAGTTCAGGGCAATATTGTCCATGGTAGATTCCAGCATACCAGCATCTTCACCGGCAGCAATCAGGCTGGTATAGAGATCATCAAATTGCAGGGGATGTGCCCGCATGGCTTCGGCCAGTGTTGCGCCGTTTTGAATACGTTCGTAAAGATCGAACACCATCTCGCGCATGGCAAGCGGTTTTTCGATACTTTCACCAACCAAATCCAAAGCACGTAAAACCGGCATCCCTGCCCGTAGCATGGTTGCCATTTGCCGGGTGAAAAACAGAATATCTTTACTCCTGATTTTCCCTTTTGACTCAAAAAGGGGTTTCGGTTTCTCTTTAACCGAGACATTGACCAATCCTTGCTTGGCGAGGAAAGCCTTTAATACCGCATCATTCTTGGCATCATTTTCCCCGGAAATTTCTTTTCCCAGTTTGTTTCTGCCTTTCCATTGATAGGTTTTCAGTTCTTTTTTCGTTTCCATGGTGACTCCTAACTAGTTAGTCTGTGGTGACGCGTAATACTTCTTCGATACTGGTAAGCCCCTGGCGTACTTTGTTGAGTGCCGATTGGCGCAAGTCCCAGTATCCTTCCTTCTGGCATTGTTCGGCGATATCTGCTGCGGATGCATTATGCAGGATCATTTCCGATAGTGGCTCTGAGATGGGAACGACTTGATAAATCCCTGCTCGTCCGCGATATCCCTGATAACTGCAACGTTCACAGCCTTTGGGCGCATAAATGCGCAAATCATCGATTTCGTCTTCGGCGAATCCCAGGGCGACCAATTCATCATGACTGTGACGACGATCACGCACTTTGCAGTTGCCGCACAAACGCCGCGTCAGGCGCTGCGCCATAATCAGGTTGACACTCGCGGCGATGTTATAGGAAGGAATACCGATATTGACGAGACGGGCGATGGTTTGCGGCACGTCGTTGGTGTGCAGGGTGGATAGCACCAAGTGTCCCGTCTGTGCTGCCTTGACGGCAATCTCCCCCGTCACGATATCCCGGATTTCCCCTACCATGATGATGTCGGGATCCTGCCGCAGAAAGGCTTTGAGCGCGGCAGCAAAATCGAGCCCCGTCTTGGTATTGACGTTGACCTGATTGATCCCGGGCAGGTTGATTTCTACCGGGTCTTCCGCTGTGGAGATGTTGACCGTCGGCTTGTTCAGAATGGATAGTCCCGTATAAAGGGAAACCGTTTTACCGGAACCCGTCGGACCGGTAACCAGCACCAATCCTTGCGGCTTGCTGATGGCATCCAGATAATGCTGTTTCTGATCCGGCTCAAAACCTAAAACATCAATATTCAGTTTTGCAGCCGAGCTATCCAAAATACGCAATACAATTTTTTCTCCCCACAGGGTGGGAAGCGAGCTGACCCGGAAGTCAATCGCTTTGGTATCGGAAACCTGCAATTTTATCCGCCCGTCCTGCGGCACCCGCTTTTCGGCAATATCCAGACTGGCCATAACTTTCAGGCGGGCAGTAATCCGGTTGGCAATATTCGGTGGTGGTGCGGCGACTTCCTGTAACACACCATCCCGGCGGAAACGTACCCGATAGCTGGTTTCATAAGGTTCAAAATGAAGGTCTGATGCCCCGGTACGGATGGCATCCAGCAACATGCCGGAGACGAAACGAACAACAGGCGCTTCTTCTTCCGTACCGGGCATCCCTGCCAATGCCTCGCTGATGGCATTGATATTTTGTTCCTGGTTTTCGTCATCCTCAAAGATTTCTTCCATCCCCCCCACACCGGCATAATGGTCTTCGATCAGTGCTTCGATGACCCCCATATCGGCAATAATGGGTTCTACGGAAGTGAATTTTCCCTGATACTTGAATTCATCCAGCATCATGTGGTTGGATGGATCGAAAGTTGCAACGAACAAGCGTCCGCCTGCGGCATAAAAGGGCAAAGCCATGTGCTTGCGCACTATGGTCTCTTTGAATTGAGCCGTCAGTTCCCGACGAATATCCATTTCCCGCAACATCACATAGGGAAGGTTATAGACTTCCCGATTAATCTGTGACAGCCGCGAGCCATCCAGCAGTCCATCGCTTAATAATTGTTGCAGGAAATTGCCGCGTTTCTTCTGCACACTGATCTGTACTTCCCTGATTTGTTCGGGGGTACAGATTTTGTGCTGCACCATATAACTGATTAGAGGATCATAATCGCTCATGCCATAACCTTCCTGTTGTTATCTGCGAATGTTTCGAGAAAATTGCCCAACATTTGATGCCCGCACTCTGTCATAAAGGATTCCGGGTGGAACTGCACCCCTTCCATCATGAGTGTCGGATGGCGCATTCCCATCACGACTTGCTGTTCACCATCGAATGACCAGGCAGTCATTGTGAAGCCTTGCGGTAATTGCCGGGGCGGCACTGCCAGTGAATGGTAACGCACGACTTGTACGGGGTTGGGCAGATTACGGAAGACACCCTCTCCCTTGTGAAAGACGGTCGAGGTTTTACCGTGCATCACCATCGGCGCGCAGGTCACCATTCCGCCAAACACGTATCCCATACATTGGTGCCCCAAGCATACGCCAAGTATCGGCACCTTCCCTGCAAAAGCCCGGATGATGGCATTAGCCCCTTCTGCTTCTGCCGGCGAGCAGGGTCCCGGGCCGATGACGATGTAATCGGGCGACAGAGCGCGTGCTTGTTCGGGGGTGATTTCATCATTACGATAGACGACTACCTCCTGCCCCAGTTCTGCGAAGTACTGAACGAGGTTATAGGTGAACGAATCGTAATTATCAATCATCAGAAGCACAACAAAATCCTGCCTTATCTAAACAAATTGCAATTATAGCACCATCTTTTGCATCAATGATACATATCGAACAGGAGCCCGCCTTCGTCCTGCACCGCCGCCCCTATAAAGAAAATCATTATTTGATTGATGTATTTAGCGCACATTACGGCTGCTTTCGTGCCAGCGTGCGTATCCCGCAGCAACGCGCTTACCGCCAGACCGATGTCTATGCACCTTTCCGCTTGCTGACCGTGTCGGGGCAGCGTAAAGGGGATCTCGCAAGTTTGTGGCAGGCGGAAATTCAGGGCGATTTTGTGCCGCCGGTTGGTCAGTCGTTATTGAATGCCCACTATTTGAACGAACTTCTTCTGGGGTTATTACCGCCGGATGATCCCGCGCCACACCTGTTTTATCAATACGCGCAAGCCCTGCAATCCCCGGATGCCGCTGCGTTGCGCCGCTTCGAATATGCCTTGCTGATGCACTTGGGATTACTGCCGGAGTTGCAGGGTCATGCGGATTACTATTACCTGGACAGCAGCGGCGACACGGCGGTACTGCGTGCTGCTGTACGGGGCTATCGCCGTGAGGTTTTGCAGGAATTGTTGCAGGGCAACCCCGACTGGTCCCACCCGGATGTACGGTATTTATTACAGCAACTCGTGCATCTTTACAGCCAGCGGCGCGCCAATACTCGCAAAACCACCGTTGCGCTAAAACGGCTGCTGCAAAGGTAAGCGCTGAAAAATCTCTTGCCTTTTGCCAAACCTCAGGGGCGATCAATCATGACCGATTTGCGGAAGCGGGCTGATACTGCCGTCGCCGCCGATCTGCGGAATCGGGCTGTCACCGGCATCGCCGATCAGGCCGGTTTTGACATAGAGCGCCAGTTTGCCGCGACTGTCGCTGATGTCGAGGTTGCGCATGGTGAGCTGACCGATACGGTCGGCAGGCGTGAAGGCGGCGTTTTCCACTTTTTCCATGGAGAGCCGTTCCGGCGCGTAGGTAAGGTTCGGCGATTCCGTATTGAGAATGGAATAGTCGTTGCCGCGCCGCAGTTCAAGGACGACTTCACCGCTCACTACTTTTGCCACCCAGCGTTGCGCGGTTTCGCGCAGCATCAGCGCCTGCGGGTCAAACCAACGCCCCTGGTAAAGCAGGCGGCCGAGACGGATGCCGTTGATGCGGTATTGCTCGATGGTGTCTTCGTTGTGGATGCCCGTCACGAGGCGTTCGTAGGCGATGTGCAAGAGGGCCATGCCGGGCGCTTCGTAGATGCCGCGTGATTTGGCCTCGATGATGCGGTTTTCAATCTGGTCGCTCATGCCGAGGCCGTGCCGCCCGCCGATGCGGTTCGCTTCCAGCATCAGCTCGACGGGGTCGTTGTATTCGCGTCCGTTCAGGGCAACCGGCACACCTTCGGCGTAACGGATGCGTACTTCTTCCGGGGCGATAATCGTGTCCTGCCGCCAGAATGCGGTGCCCATGATGGGCTCAACGATGCGGATGCCGCTGTTCAGGTATTCGAGATCTTTTGCTTCGTGGGTGGCGCCGAGCAGGTTGGAATCGGTGGAGTAAGCCTTTTCCGCGCTCATCTTGTAGTTGAAACCGTTGGCGTTCAGGAACTGCGACATTTCCGCGCGGCCGCCGAGTTCATCGATAAAAGCCTGATCCAGCCACGGTTTGTAGATTTTCAGGTGAGGATTGGTCAAGAGACCGTAGCGGTAGAAACGCTCGATGTCGTTCCCTTTATAAGTACTGCCGTCGCCCCAAATGTTGACGCCGTCTTCCTGCATGGCGGCAACCAGCATGGTGCCGGTCACGGCGCGGCCAAGCGGGGTGGTGTTGTAATAGATGTAACCGGCGGTTGTCACGTGAAAAGCGCCGCACTGGATGGCGGCGATGCCTTCGCGCACAAGCTGGCTGCGGCAGTCCACCAGCCGCGCCTGTTCCGCACCGTAGGCGAGGGCTTTTTGCGGAATGGCGTCGTAGTCGCTTTCATCGGGCTGACCGAGATTGGCGGTGTAGGCATAGGGGCGCGCGCCTTTCTGTTTCATCCACAGCAGGGCGGCGGAGGTATCCAGCCCGCCGGAGAAGGCGATGCCGACTTTTTCGCCGACGGGCAGGTGTTGCAGGATGGTTGCTTGGCTCATGACGGTTTCCGGTTAATGTGCAAAGCGTGCATTCTAGCACTCTGATGACAGGGCGGTAACGCTACCGCCATCTCTCGCTATAATGTCTGTTTTATTTAGGGAATATCACCATGCACGAGAAGATTCTGGTCATTTTTTCCGGCGGGCAGGACTCGACAACCTGTCTGCTGCAAGCGGTTGCGGATATTGGTGCGGCGCAGGTCGAGGCGATAACGTTCAGCTACGGGCAGCGCCATGCCATCGAGCTGGAATGCGCGCACCGGATCGCCGCTGACCTGGGCGTGCGGCAAACCGTGCTGGATATTCCCCAGTTGCAGACTGTGACCCACAACGCCTTGATGGATGAAACGGCGGCGATAACGCAAGGTGATGACGGTCTGCCGACGACCTTCGTGGCCGGACGCAACGCGCTTTTCCTGCTCTATGCGGCGATTTACGCCAAAGGGCGCGGCATCCGCCGCATCATCATCGGCGTGTCGGAAGCGGATTTTTCCGGCTACCCCGATTGCCGCGATGTCTTCATCAAATCCATGAACGTCAGCCTCAACCTGGCGATGGCCTGCGATTTCCGCATCGAAACGCCGCTGATGTTCCTCACCAAAGCCGAGGTCTGGGCACTGGCTGATCGACTGGGGCGGCTGGATTACGTACGCGAATACAGCCACAGCTGCTATCGCGGCGTGCGTGGCGGCTGCGGCGAATGCCCGGCTTGCGCATTGCGCGAGCGCGGCTGGCGTGAATATATGGCGCTGCGCGGGCGGACATAAAAAAGCAGGCGACGTATCGCTACGCCGCCTGCCCCGGAGAAATTCAGTTAACCGGACAGCGTGCCGGGATATAGGTCTCCGGCAAATCGGTGTGACAGCGCCAATCCATGCCGGAATTGGGAATCTGGTACAACTCGAAAATCATGCTGCTTCCCTGCAACCCGCTGTAAGCATCCTGATTAAACGTCAGCTTGATGGCATTGTCCGCTTCCACCCCGATGTGGTAATACGCACCATCGTTGGAATAGGTAGAAGGGAAGACTTTGTTGCTGCGGATAAGATTCATGACCTCCTGCCCCGCATTGCTCAATGCCACATAGGCCTCTTCCGCCTGCTGTTTGGCGCGATAATCGTCATAAAACGGCTTGGCGGAGAAATAACCGATGGCCAAGGCAAGCGCCAGCATGCCGAGAAACACCATGGAACGCCCGCCAGAGAGCAAGCGATCACGCGAGGCCAAGCCCTTCTCCCAATCTTCCAGCTCGCTGGCCATCTGGTTGTAGCGCGCTTTTTGCGCATTGCGCAATGCTTCTTCGGAGCTGTATTCCTTGCCGGTAACATCAACAAACGTCTGCTTTTTCGGTTCCTCCTGCAAGCGGATGGCGACGTAATAATCACCGCGCAGACCGGGAGACAGGCCAAGTTTGTCGTCATAAGCGCCGCGTTTTTGCGGATCGCTCAGGGTTTCCTCGATCGTATTGAGCGTCGCGGTGTAGTTGCCGGCACTATCCTTTTTGCGCAACGCACTGATGGCGCTACGGATTTCCGGCACCCCAGCGGTGCTGGGGACACCCAGGATACGGTAATAATTGTGTGTCGCAGCCATAAAAACATCCTTAAAAAATTACGGCGAAAACCCTTGTGTAAAGGGGGTTGACGCTCCTTGTGAGCCACGGGTAGGCGTGTGAAATGTTAAATTGTCGTGTCTAAATTGTAATAATCCGGCCCGTAAAAAGCAAAGAAATTTTACCTTTATTTAATCCGGGCACTCGCCTGCCGCGTCATTCACGCGTTCCGCATCACGCAGCACGTCCAGTGCGACACGCCCTTCCACCTGTGCGCCGCAACCGTCGGCACTGGCAGATAACGTGCTGCATGACATCACAAAGTCAAACCCTTCCAATTCGGGCTGATGCTGCGGCTGCCCATAGCAGCCATGGTTCTGCGCCCCGGCGGCGGCAATTGACGCGTTGAATACCCTGGCAAAACGTTCACGCAGCGCGCCGTTTGCCTGTGCGCGGAAGCCTGCGGCAGGCAGCAGCGCCTGCACATCCGGCGGCAGCAGCACCGCCACCTTGTCGCCCCGGCCGAAATACCAGAAACGGCGGCTGAGCAGCACATTGCGCCCTAACTCAATATCACGGGCAAAGTCGCTTTCACCATGCCCCGACCACGACGGCAGCGGGAAACGGCTTGCGGGCGGCCACAGCGCATCGGCGGCATCCAGCACATTGTGCGGCACGCGGTTGCGCCATGCGGCGCGCGTTTTCGCCGCATACGCCGGCCACGGCAGCACCTCATCGACCACAAAAACAAACACCACCCGCACCTGTCCCGCATCCGCCGCGAGGCCGAGCAGCACATCATCCGGACGTGCCTGCGCCCGCACCAGCGGCTGGGCGAGGGCAAACGACGCCAGACCGTCCTTCACAAACGGCGCGACGCCGCCATCAAAAAACACCGGGAAACTGAACAACCGCGCGGGTACAGCCAGAACGCTCATAAACACCTCGGAAAAGAAAACCGGGCCGCATTCTACGCGCCGCCTGCGGAAAAAGCCCGTACAATGCCCGCCAAACCACAGCCAAAAACACCAATATGGACACCGCCGAAAGCCTGCGCCACTATCTCGAAACCCTCGCCGCCCGCAGCCTCAGTAGCGCGCTCAATCCGGGCGCGAGCGAGGCCGACCTGAAAAACTTCGAAAGCGAGCACGGCATCCGCCTGCCGGACAGCCTTGCCGGCATCTACCGTGCCTTCAACGGGCAAATCCACGACCTCATCCCGCCGGGCGAACCGCGCTGGCTGGCGCTGGACGAAATCTACGGCAAACAGCAAGAATGGCGCGAATTCTGCGAAACCTACTACGGCAAACACTGGCCAAGCGTGCGCCTGCCGCATATCGACGCCGAGGGGCTGGCCAAAAACACCCTTTACAACCCCTTCTGGCTGCCCTTCATGGCCGACAATGAAGGCTTCTACTGCGTCGATTTCGACCCGGACACGAACGGCAACAGCGGCCAGATCATCTACACCAAAATCAATACCGACCCCGCCACCAGCGACATCATCCACCTTGACGACAGCTTCGCGCTGTGGTTCGACAGCCACGCCCACGCCCTCGGTGCCAGCCATCACACCGTCGGCCTTGCCACCCTCCTCGACGAATATCTCACCTGCCAGCGCGCCAACCCCGCCCTGCCGCTCAACCCGCCCGCCAACCCGAACGACATCCGCATCACCGAACACATCAACGGCATCCATTTCCCCGACAACCTCAAAAAAATCTGGGCGGCTTACAACGGCTACAAACACCCCACCGCCGACAACCGCGAATACTGGATCGGCCACGACGCCATCGCCGCCGCGCAGACCGCCTGGCGCGACAGACTCGCCGCCCGCTTCGGCGCCGACCCCGCCACCCTCACGCGCCCCGATGCCGACGCCGGCAACCAGGCCCAGCCCTACTACTACCACCCCATGTGGCTGCCCGTTTACCAAATGGGCGACATCATCATCGCCCTCGACTACGCGCCGGGCGAAGACGGCAGCAGCGGCCAGCCGCTCGTCATATACAGCGGCGAAGACTACGAAATCCTCACCGACTACGAAAGCTTCGACGAATGGCTCTACACCTTCCTCAGCTACACCCTCTACCCCGAAGAAAACGACGACCCGCCGCCCGTCTCCGCCGCCAACCACAGCTACCGCCAGGAAATGCGCGCGCACATCGAGCGGCACTTCGGCCCCATCGCCGCCACCTTCAAGCGGGAAGAAAGCGCGAGCACCATCGACCTGCTCTGGCTGCCGCCCGACAACGACCACCCCTACCAGACGCTCATCACCAGCGGCCTCTCCGACCACCCGATGGACGTGCCGGACGATGCCGACCGCGCCCGGCGCGAACGCATCGAACTGATGATCATGCTGCCGCTCAAATGGCAATTCAGCCCGCAAAACCTGCACAGCGAACAGGGCTACTGGCCCATCGTCTGGCTGTCGATGCTGGCGGACTACGCGCAAAGCAAGGGCAACTGGATCGGCATCGGCAACCTCTTCCCGAACGGCAACCCGATGACGCCGATTGCCGGCACCCCGTTCAGCGGCGTCACCATCCTGCCGCCCTTTATCGGCCACCCGCAGGAATCCGGCACCTACCGCAGCAAAGACGGCACCCGCATCAACATCTACTGCCTGATGCCGCTCTACGCCGGCGAAATCGAACTGCTCAACCGCGAAGGGCTGGAAGCCCTGCTTGCCCGCTTCGATGCCTGCCACATCACCAGCGAAGTCGCCGATCCGGCGCGGCCGGACAGCAGCCGCTGAAACAAACGCCCCGCGCTGCCGGGGCGTTTTGCATTCCCGCCGACAATGCAAAAACAGCACCCTGTTTGCAGGCAACCCGCATGAACGATTCCTCCGTCGCCGCATGGAAATACCCATCCAACCGCCTGTTTGCAACGACGATACATGCGCAGGGCGGGCCTTATCACGGCGGTTGACGCCGCCCGGCCAAGACAGCTCTATCTCTTGGGCGGCATCATTCAACCGGCAAACAGGCGCGCAGCGGTCTCAATATGTTGCGCCAGCGCCGCGATGCAGGGGCGGAAACGCGGGCTGAAGCGCGGTTCGGCGGCGAGGCGGCTCAGGTAGTTGCGCGCGAGCGGCAGCATTTCCCGCCGGATGGCGGGCGCGATGTCGCCGGGGCGCGGTTGCAGCGGCGGCAATGTATCGCGCAGGCCGCCGCCACGCTTTGGGGCGAAGGCCATCGGCGTCATGTCGTAAGCGGGGGCAATGCCGTAAGGGCGATGGGTACCGAGGAAGGACAGGTTGCCCTTGTGCATGTCGCTGTTGCCGATCAGTGCGCCGAAAGCCCACAGGCGGGCGGCGGCGTCGGCGGCTTCCCCACTGATGCGTTGCTCACGCGCGAGCCGGCGGGTAATGACCGGCCAACCGGCAGGCGCTTGCCCGGCGAATGCGGCGTCCAGCGTGGTCAGGCTGAACAGCCCCAGGCGGCCGCGCGCACCGACGCGGTCGAAACGCTGCACTTCGAGGAAACGCTGCCCGCCGTGATCGAGAATGGCCGTTTGTGCGACGGCAATGCCGGCGGCGGCGAGTGTTTGCAGGGCGAGGTGTTCGGCGAGTAGCAGGTCGCGCCAGCGTTCGCTCACCGCGCTGTCCAGCAGTTCGCTGAATTTGACGATGACGTGCCGCGCGCCGGCATCGGTTTCGGCATAAGCGGTGAATTTCGCCTGCTCCCCGGCGGCGGATGCACCGGGCACATCGCCGCTTGCCGCCCGTGCTGCCAGCTCCGCGTAGGCGGCGGCGCGCGCGGCATACGGGATGGGCTGCGCGAATGTCGCCTGATAGCGTTGCCGCATGGCATCACCGAGCAGCAGGTTGCCGCTCAGGTCATCACCCGCCTGCATCAGGGCGCGCAGGATGTGGCTGTCCTGCCAGTCTGCGAGACGCGGCGGCAGGTCAAGCGCATCGCTGTGTTGCTGTACCCACGCCCGCCCCAGATAACCTTGCGGGCGCATATCGTTCAGCCACCACGGCAGACCGTCGCTGTACACGTTGCCTTGCGCCTGCTGCATGACGTAGCCGCCGCCGGCAACGGGTGCCAACTGTCCCAGCCGCTGCACTTCGCCCGCTTCATCGATGCGGTACACGGGCATATCCTCACCGCCGCGCCGCGCATAGCGAGTCGCCCGCCCCCTGCCGATTTTGATGACCTCATCCGCCATGCGGCGCAGGGTGCGTGACAGGGTGGCGGCGCTGATGCCGCCCGCCACCAGCCGCAGTTCGGCAGCAGTGGCGATGCCCCGGCTGAGGCGGCGATAGATGTGGCTGGCAGGAGTATTCATGACGCAGGCGGAATAAGGAAGAAGCCGGGATTGTTGCCGCTTGCCGCCGCGCTGTCAAACGCCAGCCGCCCATCACCGCGCACAAAAAAAACGGCGCCGCAGCGCCGTTTTTGCTTCATGACAGGCGTCAGTCGTCCAGCACGGGTGCCGCGCCGCTCAGGGCTTTGGCATGATCCGGCTTGAAGGCGGCGAAGAACCACACGGTGAAGACGGCGGCGACAATCGCGCCGCAGGTCATCGAGGCTTCCCACACGCTATTGCCGAGGCCGATCTTCGCCCACACCCAGCCGAAGCCGATGACCGGGTTGAAGAAGAGGTAGCAGGCGCAGATTTGCGTCATCACAATCGCCGGGATGGTGCAGACCCAGTGCAGCTTGCCATGACGGTAGAGATACGCCGCCGCCGTCCACAGCATGATGGTGGCAACGGTCTGGTTCGCCCAGCTGAAATAGCGCCACAGCACGTCGAAGTTGATGTTGGTCAGCGCGATGCCGATAACGAAGAGCGGGATGGTGATGTAGAGCCGTTTCACCAGTTGCCGCTGGTCCGCGTTCACGCCGTGGTCGTTCAAAAATTCGGCGAGTTGCAGGCGGGCAGCGCGGAAGGCGGTGTCGCCGGAGGTAATCGGCAGCACAACCACGCCAAGCACGGCCAGCATCCCGCCCAGTTTGCCGAGCATGGCCACGGCGGAATCATAAACGACCGGTGCGGGCGATTTCGCCGTGGCGGCCAGCAGCGCCTGCATTTCCGGATAGAAGCTGATGCCGACCATGCACCAGATGAGCGCAATCACGCCTTCGGTGATCATCGCGCCGTAGAAAATGAAGCGGGCTTCGCGTTCGTTTTCGGTGCAGCGCGCCATCATCGGTGTTTGCGTGGCGTGGAAGCCGGAAATCGCGCCGCAGGTGATGGTGACGAAAATCAGCGGCCAGATGGGCATGGTATAGGCTGCCGTCACCCCGATTTTGTTGAGATGGTTCAGGTCGAGGTATTGGTGCAGGTACACGATGAAGTCGCCGCCGCAGAGGTAAAGCAACGGTTGGAACTTGGCGATCGGGTTGGCCGGCGGGTAGAAGTTATGGAAGAAGTCGCTGAGGGAGACGCCGTCTTGCAGGCCGACGGTGCGGAAGGCGGGGATGCCTTCAAAGATCAGGCCGAAAAGCATGCCGGCGGTCATGAACATCAGGAGCGCGCCGAAGATGGGGTAGATACGGCCGATGATTTTGTCGATGGGCAAAAGCGTCGCGATGATGTAGTAGGCGAAGATGATGCAGACCCAGATCAGCGTCAGCGTGTCGGTGCTGACCCCGGTCGCGGATTCCGAGACCGAGCCGACGGCAGCTCCGGCGCCCGCACCGCTGTTGAGCACGGTTTCGGTGAGGCGGGTGAGCAGGTCTGCCGGGGTGCGGACAAAGACGACGCCGACCAGCACCAGCAGGATGAGGGCAAGGGCGTTGATGATGTGCTTCATCGGGCGACCGATGTAGCGGCCGGACATCGTCGGGATGGACGCGCCGCCGTTACGCAGCGAAATCATGCCGCAGAAATAATCATGCACCGCGCCGGCGAAGATGCAGCCGACGACGATCCACAGCATCGCCACAGGCCCCCAGATGGCGCCGAGGATGGGCCCGAAAATCGGGCCGGTGCCGGCGATGTTGAGCACCTGAATCAGCCACACTTTCCAGCGCGGCAGCGGCACATAATCCACGCTGTCGCTCATCGTGTAGGCGGGCGTCTGCCGCTGCGGCTTGATGACGAAGATTTTCTCCATCAGGCTGCCGTAGAAGAAATAGCCCGCAAGCAAGAGGGCTACGCAAACAAAGAAAATAACCATAATGTCTCCTCTAATGAAGCAAAAATGACGGCCGCCGTCAGACCTCGCGCGACTCCTGCCGGTTCTGCGCGGCATGGCGCGCGGTTTCGTCATTGCGTTTTTCAAACCCGCCCCATTGCAGCGGCGGATCCTCTTTCACCAGCGGTACGCAGCGCCGGCACGCGCCGGGTTGGGACAAGCCCGACTCGTCGCAGAACTCGGTGTACTCGCGCCACAACCATTTGAACAGGTTTTCACCTTCTTTCCGCATGGATTGATTACCTCAGTGTGAATTCGCGCACATTATAGCGCCGCCTTGCACGGCGGGTGAGGTGCAGGCGGCAGAAAAACAGGGCGGTGCCGGCCCGTTTCCACAGGAATCAACAGTTGTGCCGGAACAAAAAGCGAACCGTCGCACAGAATCGCAAACAGTACCCTGCTGCGGCTTTTTGCCCTTCCGTCATTATCTTTTTTGTGTTCTTTCTCAACTCAAACTGGCGTACATCACCGCCTTGATGGTGTGCATGCGGTTTTCCGCCTGTTCAAAGGCGATATTCATCGGCGATTCAAATACGTCTTCCGTGACTTCAATACCGTTTTTCAGTTCCGGATATTTGGCGGCAATTTCTTTGCCGACTTTGGTTTCGCTGTTGTGGAAGGCGGGCAGGCAGTGCATGAATTTCACTTTCGGGTTGCCGCTGCGTTTCATCAATGCCGGGGTAACCTGATAGGGCAGGAGAATCTTGATGCGTTCGCCCCAGCTTTCCAGCGGTTCGCCCATCGATACCCAGACATCGGTATGGACGAAATCGACATCTTTCAGCGCTTTGTCAATGTCATCGGTCACGGTGATGCGCGCGCCGCTTTCTTTGGCAAAGCCTGCGCACATTTGCACCAGTTTTTCTTCCGGCAATAAGGCTTTCGGCCCGCAGATACGTACATCCATGCCGAGTTTGGCGCCAATCAGCAATAAGGAATTGCCCATGTTGTTGCGGGCGTCGCCGATATAGACATATTTGATTTCATGCAGCGGTTTATCGCTGTGTTCCATCATGGTGAGGACGTCGGCGAGCATTTGCGTCGGGTGGAATTCATCGGTGAGGCCGTTAAAGACCGGCACTCCGGCGTATTCGGCCAATTCTTCCACGATGCTTTGGCTGAAGCCGCGATATTCGATGGCATCATACATTCTGCCCAATACCCGTGCGGTATCCTTCATGCTTTCCTTGTGCCCGATTTGTGAAGAGCCGGGGCCAATATAGGTAACATTCGCGCCCTGGTCATGCGCGGCGACTTCAAAGGCACAGCGGGTGCGGGTGGAGGTTTTTTCAAAGATCAGCGCAATGTTTTTGCCTTTGAGTTTTTGTTGTTCGGTGCCGTAATATTTCGCCTGCTTCAAATCGCGGGCCAAATCGAGCAGATAGCGGATTTCCCGTTCGCTGTGATGCACGAGGCTGAGCAGGTGGCGGTTTTTGAGGTTGAAGGCCATGATTTTTCTCCCGATTGTTGATAAAACATGAAAGACGGATTTTGCTAAAACTCCCTGTTCTTTCGCGGTGCATCATAGAAAAATATGTTTGAAACTTTGCGCTTATTTTTGCCGCCTCCCGGCGGGGCCTTGCAATTTTATGCGGCGTTTCCCGGCAAAAACCACACCGGATTTCACATGAAGCAGAAAAGCATCATCAGTTTTCCGCAAACAAGCACCCGATAACCCCCGCATCCTCACGAAAAACCCCCGCCGTCAACAGCCGCCACGTGCCGCCGCTTCCCCCACCCAAGCCCTTATAATGCCGCCGGTTAACCCCCACCTGTCATCATCATGAAAAGCTCCCTGCACAAAAGCCTGCAACACTGGGGCAGCCCCGCCGGTTTTGAGCGCCTGAGCGGGCGCATCCTGCCGTGGCTGACGCCGCTCGCTTGGACACTGCTGGCCGTCGGCGTCGTCTGGGGTCTCGCCTTCGCCCCGCCGGATTATCTGCAAAAGAACAGTTTCCGCATCATCTATATCCATGTCCCCGCCGCGATGCTCTCCATCAGCATCTACGTTTTCCTCGCCGCCGCCTCGCTGGTGCATTTCGTCTGGCGCAGCCGCCTTGCTGCCTGGCTGGCGCGCGCCGCCGCGCCGTATGGCGCGCTGATGACGGCGCTAGCACTCGCGACGGGTGCGATTTGGGGCAAACCAACCTGGGGGACGTATTGGACCTGGGACGCCCGCCTCACCTCCGAGCTCATCCTGCTTTTCCTCTATCTCGCTTACCTGCTGTTGCAGGCGAGCATTGAGGAACGCGACCAGGCCGACCGCCTCGCCGCCATCCTCGCCATTGTCGGCGTCATCAATATCCCCATCATTCATTACTCGGTGGTGTGGTGGAATTCGCTGCATCAGGGCGCGACGCTCTTCCGCGCCGACGGCCCCAGTATCGACGGCACCATGCTGCGCCCGCTCATCATCACGCTACTCGCCTTCTACGCCCTTTTTGCTGACTACCTCATCCGTGCCGTTGACAATCTGATTCTTGAACACCGCATCCGCCGCCAACTGGAAACCTGACATGACCTTCGCCAGCCTCAGTGAATTTCTGCGCATGGGCGCGCACGGCGCCTACGTCTGGACCGCCTACGGCCTCACTCTCGCCGCCCTCGTCGCCATTCACATATTCACCGCGCGCCGCCGCCGCCGCTTGCAACACACCCTCGATACCCTGAAACAACACGATGACTCCCGCTAGAAAAAAACGCCTCACCCTCATCGGCCTCATCTTCGCTTCCTTCGCCGCCGCCGCCGCCCTTCTGCTCTATGCCATGCAGAACGACCTGAACCACTACTACTCGCTGGAACAAATCGCCGCGCATGCTGCGCCGCTGGAACAACCCGGCATCCGTGTCGGCGGCATGGTGGAAGACAAATCCCTGCAACGCGAGGGCGACAGCCTCACCGTACACTTCCGCATCACCGACTACCGCCACCCGCCGCTTACCGTGCACTACACCGGCATCCTGCCCGACCTTTTCCGTGAGGGACAAGGCGTCATCGCGCGTGGCACCTTGCGCGCCAACGGCGATTTTCAGGCGGATGAAATCCTCGCCAAGCACGACGAAAACTACCTGCCGCCCGAAGTCAAAGCCGACATGGACAAAAGCGGCCACCCGCACCAAAGCCAGCAGACACGACCATGACCATCGCCCTCGGACACTACGCACTGTGGCTGGCGGGCGCGCTTGCCCTCATCCAGGCCGTCATCCCCGCCCTGCTTGCGGACGAACGCCGCGCCTGCGCCATCGCCATGAGCGCTGCCAAAACCCAGGCGGCACTCTTCACCCTCAGCATCGCCGCCCTCGCCTGCGGTTTCCTCGCCAACGATTTCAGCGTGCGCTACATCGCCGCCCACAGCAACAGCCTCCTGCCGTGGTACTACCGCGCGACCGCCGTCTGGGGCGGACACGAAGGCTCGCTGCTGCTCTGGATTACCATCCTCGCCTGGTGGACGGCGGCCTTTGCCGTGCGCAGCCGCGACCTGCCGGACGCCGTGCGCGGCAAAACCCTCGCCATCCTCGGCTACATCAGCGTCGGCTTCACCGGCTTCATCGGCTTCACCTCCAACCCCTTCACCCGCATCTTGCCCGCCCCGTTTGACGGCGCCGACCTCAACCCCTTGCTCCAGGACCCGGGCCTCATCCTCCACCCGCCGCTGCTCTACACCGGCTATGTCGGCTTTGCCGTCGCCTACGCCATCGTCCTCGCCAACCTCTGGCAAGGCCGCCTCGATACCCTCTCCCTGCGCCGCGCCCGCCCGTGGACACTCGCCGCCTGGAGCGCCCTCACCCTCGGCATCGCGCTCGGCAGCTACTGGGCCTACTACGAACTCGGCTGGGGCGGCTGGTGGTTCTGGGACCCCGTCGAAAACGCCTCACTCATGCCGTGGCTCATCGGCGCCGCCCTCATCCACAGCCTCATCGTCAGCGAAAAACGCGGCGGCCTGCGCACCTGGACGGCGCTGCTCGCCATCAGCGCCTTCACCCTCAGCCTCATCGGCACCTTCCTCGTCCGCTCCGGCGTTCTCACCTCCGTGCACGCCTTCGCTGCCGATCCGACCAGAGGCGTGTACATCCTGGCTCTCATCGTTGCCAACACCCTGCCCGCGCTCATCCTCCTCATCCTGCGTGCGCCGCAACTCGCGAGCGACGCCCGCCACGGCCTGCTCGCCCGCGAAACCGGCATCCTCGCCAATAACTGGCTGCTGGCGGGCGCCTGCCTCATCGTCTTCACCGGTACCCTCTACCCGCTACTCGCCGACACCCTGAACCTCGGCAAAATCTCCGTCGGCGCGCCCTACTACAACCGCCTCATCGTGCCGCTGGCACTCGCCAGCCTCATCCTCCTTGCCGTCGGCCCGCTCCTGCGCTGGCAACGCGACCGCGCCCGCCGCCTCCTCCCGCGCCTTGCCATCATGACGACCGCCGCCGCCCTCGCCACCCTCGCTATCTGCCACGCGGCAGACACCTGGCAATGGCGCACCATCGCCGCCGTCACCTGCGCCACCTTTGCCGCGAGCGCCATCCCGCTCGACTACCTTGACCGCCTACGCCACCGCATCCCCGCCAGCCGCCCCTACCACGGCATGCAACTCGCCCACCTCGGCTACATCGTGCTGGCACTCGCCATCACCGCCGCGAACCAGTACAGCATCGAAGAAGACCACAGCATCAAAGAAGGGGCGAGCGTGAACATCGCCGACTACCGCCTCACCCTCATGACGCTCGCCACCGAAAAAGGCCCGAATTACAACGCAACCGTCGGCAAAATCCTCGTACAAAAAAACGACGGCACCCTGCTCACCGTCCTCACCCCCAGCAAACGGCAATACCACATGAGCGCCATGCCGATGACCGAGAGCGCGCGTCTCGTCACGGTAACGCACGACCTCTACGCCGCTTTGGGTGAAGCCATCAATGCCGACACCTGGGCCATCCGCATCCAGTACAAACCCTACATCAGCTGGATCTGGACCGGCGGCCTGCTCATGGCGCTCGGCGCCGTACTGGCGATGGGCGGCAGACGCCCGCCCGCACCGCGACAGCCCATATAGAGGAAACACCATGCACGACATCACCACTGCCTTCGCCCTGCTCAACGCCTGCCACGACGCCCCGCACCTCGCCAAACTGGCGCAAAGCGCACTCGCCTACTATCCGGACGACCCCAATACCGTCCTCATCAAACTGCGCCAGCTCGGCGAAGCCATCCTGCACAACACCGCGCAGCACCACCACATAGAGGCCGACAGCAGCGACAAACAGCGCGACCTGCTCGCCCTCCTGCAATACCGCGAACTCATCCTGCCCGACGACATCGCCGACCACCTGCACGCCCTGCGCCGCCAGGGCAACCGCGCCGCACACGATTACCACGAAGACGCCGCAGACGCCGCCGTCTGCCTGCAACACGCCGCTGCCGTTGCCACCTGGCATTACCACACCTGCTACGCCGCCGAAATCGAAGCCAAAGCGCGGGCGGCAGAAGCCGCTGCCGCAGAAGCAGCGGCACAGGCAGAACGCGCCGCCGAACGCAAAGAACGCCGCGCACAGGCGCGCAGCGAAGAAGCGGCACACATCGCGCGCGCCATCGCACAACAACAACAGCGAACAGCCGCACAGGTGGTGAAAGCAGAAGCTGCTGCCGCCACCAGAGCCGCCCGTCGTGCCGAAAAAGCCGCGTGCAAAGCGGCAAAACAGGCCGAGCATGAACAACTCGCTGCGGCAAGACAGGCAGAAGCCGCCGAACGCCGCCGGCAAAAAGCCGAACGGCAAGCGCACAAAAAAAGGATTGCCGACCTGACCCTCCTGGGTGACCGGCACAAAAAAAACAAAAACCACCGTGCCGCCGCTGCCGCCTACCGCGAAGCGGCGGAAGCGGGCGGCATCCGCGCCATGGCCGAACTTGCCCTGCTGTACATCTACGGGCACGGCGTCGAACAGGATTACGCGGCCGCGCTGGTCTGGAACCAAAAAGCCGCCACACGGCACAACCCGATGGCGCTGACCAATCTGGGACTGGCGTACGAAAAAGGCCTGGGCGTCGCCATCGACGGACAAAAAGCGCTGCACTACTACCGCCGTGCCGCCGCCCTGGGCGAAACCGCTGCGCGACACAACCTCGGCAGCCTCTTCCGCAAAGGCAAAATCGTGCCACAAGACCTGACGCAAGCCCGGCAGTGGTACGAAAAAATAGCCGACCACAGCATCAGCGCCAGCACATGGCTGGGCTGGTTTTACCTCTACGGCAAAGGCGTGCCGAAAAACCCGCACAAAGCCGCGTTCTATTACCGGTGCGCCGCACAAGCCGGTGGCCCGGCGGCCCAAGTCTCCCTCGGCCTCATCCACGGCAGCGGCATTCTTGGCGAAAAAGACTACCGCACCGCCCGCTACTGGCTGGAAAAAGCCGCCGCACAAAACGACAGCGACGCACACGCAGCCCTCGGCGACTACTACCGCTATGGCAAAGGCGTCCCCCCCGATCTCGACAGGGCCATCGCCCACTACCGTGTCGCCGCCCGCCTGGGTAACACCGCCGCCCGGCGGGCACTGGACGACATCAACAAAAAACCGCCCCCCGGCAAAGAACCATGAAAAAACCCCACATCGCCATCCTCCTCCTCGTCGCTTTTGCCGCCCTGATCGCCCTCTTCGCGAGCGGCCTCGGCCATAACCCGCAAGAACTGCCCTCCGTCACCACCGGCAAACCATTACCCGCCTTCGACCTGCCCGCTCTTGACGACAGCCGCCGCTACACCAATGCCGACCTGCCGCAGGATACGCCCTACCTCATCAACATCTGGGGCAGCTGGTGCCCCGCCTGCCGCGTTGAACACCCCTACCTCATCGAACGCTCCGCGCAAATCCCCATCATCGGCGTCAACTGGTCGGCGGATAACAAAAACGAAATCGCCGACGCCACCGCCATGCTGACAACAAGCGGCAACCCCTACCGCCTGAACCTGCGTGACCCGGACGGCACCCTCATCACCGACCTTGGCGTCTATGGCGCCCCTGAAACCTACCTCATCGGCCGCGACGGCACCATCCGCTACCGCCACGCCGGCCCGCTCACCCCGCAAGACTGGGCAACCCATTTCCAGCCGCTGCTCGACTAAACCACACCAGGAGAACCCCCGTGTATAAAACCCTCTGCCTCGCCCTCCTCCTCACCGCAAGCGCCGCCCATGCCCTGACGGCGGAAGAAAGCCAAACCCTGCGCCAGGCCGCCATCACCGCCGGCAAACAGGGGGATGACGCCACCGCCTTCGCCCACTGGCAAACCCTTGCAGAAGCAGGCGATGCCGAAGCCCAACTCACTCTGGGCCTTCTCCACTACCAAGGTGATGGCACCGCGCAGGACAGCGCCCAAGCGCGCGAATGGCTGGGAAAAGCTGCTGCCCAAAACAACACCACCGCCCAATACATGCTCGGCGTCCTCTACCAGCGCGGCGAAGGCGGCGCGCAAGACCACGCCAAAGCGCGCGAGTGGTTTGAAAAAGCTGCCGCGCAAGGCTCACCCGAAGCCCAATACCGCCTTGGCCTCATCTACGAAAGCGGCATAGGTGTCACGCCGGACGACGCCCAAGCCGCCGCCTGGTGGGAAAAAGCCGCCGCCCAAGGCTTTCCCGAAGCCCAATACAACCTCGGTATCTTCTACAAACAGGGGCGGGGTGTCGCACAAAACACCGCCAAAGCACGCGCCTGGTTCGAAAAAGCCGCCGCACAAACCCACGACAAAGAAACCCAGCAGGCTGCACAAAAAGCCTTGCAAAACCTCAACAAGACCGGCGGCAAAAAACCATGAAACGCCTCCTCCCTGCCCTCCTCCTCGCTTGCACCCTGCCGCTCCACGCCGCCCTGAGCGACGCGCCGGAGTTTACCCAGCCGGGCGA
>ERZ772766.84-NODE-84-length-54630-cov-9.041851_pt1 | contig 54630 bp, 52 predicted proteins | sample MGYA00511379_ERZ772766 | MGnify/ENA primary metagenome ERZ772766 (study PRJEB29015, sample SAMEA2737895) | human oral metagenome | biome: human oral; feature: human-associated habitat; material: dental | place: China | collected 2116 ... | reverse complement strand
GCCTTGCCACCATTGAAGCGAAAAACCACTTCGCCAGCGGCGACAGCATCGAACTCATCCAGCCGGGCGGTAACCGCCATCTCACCCTCGGCGAACTGCGCGACGCGAAGAGCGGCGACACCGTCCCTGCCGCCAAAGGCAGCGGCTGGCGGGTGCAGGCCGATCTCGGCGCCGTCGGCGAATACACCGTGCTGGCGAAGAACCTCTGACTGCCGTCCCGCCGCCTGCGCGGGTGTCGTTATCACCGGCATGATGGACAAGAAAAACAAAACCATGAGCCAAAACCGCGTGGTTGTCGTGCTCGCAGCGGCGTTATGCCATTGCAAAAAATGCCCGGGGTGCTATCCTTTTGCGCCGTTTAACCACGGAGACACACATGAAAAAACTCATCCTCGCCGCCCTCGTCGGCACCGCTTGCCAGGCGCTGGCCGCGCCGAAAGTCGTCGCCACCATCAAGCCGGTGCAGTCGCTCGCCGCGCAGGTGATGGACGGCATCGCCGAACCCGAACTGCTCATCAAACAAGGCTCGCCGCACGGCTACCAGATGAAGCCGTCGGACGCGGCGGCGGTCAATGGTGCCGATCTCGTCATCTACGTCAGCCACGAACTGGAAACCTTCATGCCGCCGCTTTTGGAAAAAAGCCCGCAGGCGCACAGCATCGAATGGCTCGCCCTCCCCAATCTCTACCCGCTGCCGACGCGGCACGGCGGCTTGTGGGAAGAAGGCGGGCATCATCATGGCGATGATGACGGCCACGACCATCATCACGACGGCGATGATCACGACCACGATCATGGCGATCATGATCACGACCACGGCGATCATGACCATGAGCACGACGGCCACCACCACGGCAAATACGACGCCCATCTGTGGCTGAGTACCGCGCGCAGCAAGCTGCTGCTCACCGCCATTGCCGACGAGCTGGGCAAGATTGACCCCGGCAACGCCGCCAAATATCAGGCGAATGCGGAGAAAAGCCGCGCCGCGCTGGACGCCCTGCATCAGACCCTCGGCGGCGAACTCGCGCCGGTGCAAAAACGCCCCTTCATGGTCTTCCACGACGCCTATCAGTATTTCGAGCAGGATTACAAGCTGAACGCCGTCGGCACCGTGCGCGTCGATCCCGAACACGAACCCGGCGCGAAACGCATCGGTGAATTGCACGAGCAGTTGATGCAAAAGAAGGTCGTGTGTCTGTTCAGCGAGCCGCAATTCCCGGCGAAAATCGTTGATAAACTGGCGCAGGAAAGCGGGGTGAAAACCGCCGTACTGGACCCTGTCGGCGCGGATATTCCCGCCGGCAAGGCGATGTATGCACAACTGCTCACCAACCTCGCCGACAGTCTCGACGGCTGCCTCAAACCCTGATTGCCCCGCCCAACCCCGCCGCCGTGCGGGGTTTTTCTTGCCCGCTGCCTGCGTGCACGGGCAACACCTTCACCCCGCCCGCACAGCGGCAAAAAACCGCCAGTCCCGCTACCGGCGGGCGGCATTGACGCCGCCCGGTGGCTGCCCAGTTCGTAAAGTGATGTCGCCGGGGTAATGGCGGGCGGCGTTACCAATACAGCGCCGGGGTGTGTACCGGGGCGTCGTAGAGGGCGAGGGCGTCGTCATCGGCGGCGAGCAGGGTGATGGAGATGCCCTGCATGTCGAGCGAGGTGCAGTAGCTGCCGACGAGGCTGCGCGCGATGGTGATGCCGTTGGCCGCGCAGATTTGCGCCAGGCGGTGATAGACGCCGTAGCATTCGGAGAGCGGCACGCTGCCGAGGTTGTTCACCATGGCGATGACGCGGTCGCCCGCTTGCAGCGCGGTTTTGGCAACGGTTTCTTCGTCCCAGCTGGCGCTGTCGCGGTTCCATTGGCGCAGGGGGCGGCTGTAAGCGCCGTGTTCGATGAGGGTGCCGAACATTTGGCCGACCACGGTATCAAGGTCGGTATAGGGGCGGCGTTCGATGCCGGGTTCGCCGTGGATGCCGACGCCGTATTCGATTTCGTTGTCGGCGAGGGTAAAGGAGGGTTTGCCCGCTGCCGGCACGGTGCAGGCACCGAGGGCGATACCGATGCTGTGGCAGTGGTTGTTGAGTTTGCGGCCGAGGGCGGCGAGGCGGTCGAGGTCGTCGCCCCGGCGGGCGGCGGCGCCGAGCAGTTTTTCGATGAGGACGGTGCCGGCGACGCCACGGCGTCCGGCGGTGTAGAGGCTGTCCTTGACGGCCACATCGTCATCGGTGAGGACGACGGCGACGGCGTGCCCCGTGTCGTGCAGGAGTTCGGTGGCAGTTTCGAAGTTCAAAACATCGCCGGTGTAGTTTTTGATGATGAGCAGCACACCGCGTCCGCTGTCCACCGCTTCGGCGCAGGCGAGGACTTGATCCGGCGTGGGCGAGGTGAAGATTTCGCCCGGCACGGCGCCGTCGAGCATGCCGTCGCCGATGTAGCCGCTGTGCATGGGTTCGTGACCGCTGCCGCCGCCGCAGATGAGGCCGACTTTGCCGGCAACGGGCGCATCTGCGCGGGTGATGTAGGTGGGGTCACGGTGCAGGGTGAGGCCGGGGTGGGCGGCGACGAAGCCTTGCAGCTGTTCGTCAAGGATGGTGTCCACACGGTTGATGAGTTTTTTCATGGCTGTTCCTGGGGTTGGGGGTTGAGGGTGCCATCGGATGCGATGGTGAGCAGTGTGCCGTTTGCCAGGGCGAGGATGCCTTCTCCCGCCTGGATGTAGAGCGGGCGGGCGGCATGGCGGCAGAGGATGGCGCTGTGGCTGTTGGCGTCCCCGGCGGCGAGGACGACGGCGACGCAGTTATCTGGCAGGGTGGCAGCGACCTCGGGGTAGAGATCGGGGGCGACGAGGATAAAGGGCTTGTCCCGTGGGTATTTGACGGGGGTTGTCATGCTCTGTACGGCAAGGACGCCATCGGCGATGTCGGCGATGTCAAGGGCGCGGGCGCGCAGGTAGGGGTCGGCAAGTGCCTGCATTTGTGCAACGGCGTCGGCGGTTTCAGCACACCAGGCGGCCAGTATGTCGGTCTCGGGGCGCGCCAGGGCATTGGCGGCGAGTTCGTCCAGCAGTTGTTGCTGCGCGGCGAAGATGTCGCCCGCATCCGCGCCGTAGCAGGCGCTGATGTGCTCTTGCAGCCTCCCGAGATGGTGGCGGTAGGTGGTGACGAGAGAGGAGAAAAATTCACGGTCGTCGCTACTCCGGTAAAAGACGAGGCGGCCGGGGTAGTGATAGAGCGGTGCCCGGATGTGCGACGGCAGGACGGGGATGGCGCGGGCAAGCGGCGGCACGGCGTCTATCCGGAGATGATCGGGGATGTCGCCGAAGTGGGCGGCGGCGAGATCGCGGAAGGCGGCGAGGGCGGCGGCACTGTCGGCACCATCGGCGTAGAGGGTGAGGCTGTCGCCCTGCCGCGCGTGCAGGGCGGTGAGCTGGTTCAGGCTGCGCGGATCGGCGCTTTGCCCGTCTTTGACGAGGGTGAGGCTGGCTGCGAAGGGCGCCAGCGCGGCGACGAGACGCGCGGCGGGGCGGGTGTGCAGGCCGTGCGGGTTAGTGAGGGTAATGGTCGCCGCTTCACCTGCGGGAACGGCGGCAGCGGCGGCGGGAGCGGGCGGGGTTGCGCCCAGCGCCTGCTGTTTGGCGAGCAGGGCACTTTCGGCTTCGCGGGCGACGGTTGCCAAATCCGCACCGCCGGCGGCGGCAACGGCGGCACTGAGCGCGCCTTCGACGAAGGGCGCGGCGGCGATGCGGCAGCGCGCCGCCACGTCGGGATCGACAAGATCCAGCGCCGTCTGCGCGCTCAATATGGCGCTGCCGAGATCAACGAGGATGAGGATGCCGTCGGGGTTATCGGCCGCGTTGATGGCGTCCATGATGCGCACGGTGTCGGTGCCGATGGGGTTATCGGCATCGTCGATACCGGCGGCGGTGTGGATGGTGGCGGGGTCGGCACTCACTTGCGCCGCGAGTTCGGCCAGCGCTTGCGCGAGTGCGGGGTGATGCGAGACGAGGATGAGGTGGACCATAATGTCTCCGGGCTGTGATTTCTGTGGCAATTATACGCGCGAAACCACAGCTATCCACGCGCCAGGCGGTGTGCAAACACACCACAGGCAGTGAACTGCACAAAATACCACCCCCCGGCGTGACAACTATGTGTTTCTTTGTACAATACTACCAATCTTCAACCGGAGAACCCCCATGCTACTCGGCGCAGCTATCGGCGATATCGTCGGCTCACGATTTGAATTCAACAACTACCGCGCAACCGATTTTGATCTTTTTACCACAACCAGCATCTTCACCGACGACACCATCTGCACCGTCGCCGTGGCCGAATGGTTGCAGCAGGGCGGCAAAGACGACCTCGCCGCCCATATGCGCTACTGGTGCCGCAAATACGACAGCAGCTACGGCGGGATGTTCCGCGCCTGGCTGGCAAGCAACAATCCGCAGCCCTATAACAGCTATGGCAACGGCGCGGCGATGCGCGTTTCGCCCGTCGCTTGGCACTGCGCCACCCTCGCGGAAACCCTCGCATACGCGGCAAAATCCGCCGCCATCACCCACAACCACCCCGAAGGCATCAAGGGCGCACAGGCGACCGCCGCCGCCATCTTTTGGGCACGCCACGGCGCAGACAAAGCCTTTATCAAAAGCAGCATCAGCAAAGAATACGGCTACGACCTGAGCGCCACCTGCGACGCCATCCGCCCGCATTACCGCTTCAACGAAACCTGTCAGGACACCGTGCCGCAGGCCATCATTGCCTTCCTCGAAAGCCGCGATTTTGAAGACGCCATCCGCCTCGCTGTCTCGCTCGGCGGCGACAGCGACACCCTCGCCGCCATCACCGGCAGCATCGCTGAAGCCTATTATCCCAACATCCCCGCCGGGATACGGCAGGAAGCCCTCGCCCGCCTGCCGGCGGATATGCTGGCCGTTCTCGGCAAGACGGGCCGGTAAAGAAAAAAGGCGCCTTGCGGCGCCTTTTTTGCGGGCGTTGCGGTTTTTACAGCGCGCTTTGCACGGTTTCGAGCAGCGCTTTGGCTTCGTTTTCCGGCGCGGGCTGGCCGTCAAGCGTTTGCACCACGGCAACGCTTTGGCTGCCCTGGTCGGCGAGGCGGATGCGGTAGCGCGGCGCGTTCGTTTTGTCGGCTTTCTTTTTGCCGCCCCAGAGACGCGACCAGAAGCCCTGTTTGTCCTGCTTTTCGGCGCTTTGCGGCTGGTATTGCACCTGGTAGGTGCCGCTGGCGTAGTCCTGTTTTTCCAGGGCGAAGCTGGCTTTGTCGAGGCCGATGCCGAGGATGCGCCAGGTTTGCGCGTAGCTGCCGGGGATGGCGAGCGCGGTCTGGCCGCCTGCGGTGGTCAGCGTCGCCCGTGTGCCGGTGATGTCGCCGCCGCCCGCCGCCGGGTTCTGCGCGAGTTGTTGTTGGCGGCGCAGTTCGGCCGAGATGAAGAGGGCGACGCGCCGCGTCATTTCGAGCTGCATTTCGGGGTTGTCGTTGTCGGTGGTCTGCCAGCGGTAGCCCTGTGCTTCTTTGCCTTGGCGGTCGCGCACGGCTTTTTCTGCGGCCTGGCTGTACACGAGGGTGACGCCGGTGGTGTTGTCGGCTTCGCGGGCGAAGCGGATGCGGTAGCGGTCGCGGGTGCCGCTGTCGTGGGTGAGGCTGATGATGCTGTTGAGCAGGCCGCTGAAGCCGGTGCGTGGCAGGTCGGACTGGTTTTCCAGCCAGTCGGTTTCCATCAGGCCGATGGCGGGTTCCTGGGTTTTGAGGCGGATGCCGTGGTTCTCGAAGTATTTTTTCACCGCCGCCCAGGTGGTCGAGGTGTCGGCGGCGACGCGGATGTAGGGCAATGCGCCGGGCGGTTCGACGACATCGACGCCGTAGAGTTGCGGCAGGACTTCGATGTAGCCGCGCTGGTTGCGCACGACGTTGTCTTCGTTATAGGCCTGGTAGCTGGCGACTGCGCCCGGGTTTAGTCCCGGCACGGTCATCTGGTCGTCCACGGTGCTGCGGCTGAGATCGGGCGGGATTTCGAGCTGGCGGCTGACGTTGCTTTGCCGGTAGTCGGGGCGGCGGTCGGGCAGTTTGTCGGTGAGACTGCCGGCGCTGGAACAGGCGGCGAGGGCGAAGGCGGTGCCGAGGGTGATGAGGGCGTGTGTGTTCACAGAGTTCTCTCGTGGGGCTTTTTTATGGGGCTTTTTACAGGAGGGCGGCGCGGTGCAGGGCGGCTTCGACGCGCGGCTGCACGTCGGGCGCGAGCGGGACCAGCGGCAGGCGGATGCCGCCGCCGATTTTGCCGAGGCGGGCGAGCGCCCATTTCACCGGCAGCGGGTTGCATTCGTAGAACATCGCCTCGTGCAGGTCTTTCAGGCGGTCGTTCAGCGCGTAGCAGCGCTCGTGTTCGCCGGCGAGTGCGGCGGCGGTCATGGCGTGCATCACGTCCGGCGCGACGTTGGCGGTAACGGAGATGACGCCGCTGACCAGGCCGTTGCACATCGCTTCCGCCGCAAGGCCGTCCTCGCCGCAGAGCAGGGTGAAATCCGGCGGGCAGACGGCGCGCAGTTCCTGCATGCGCTGCATGGTGCTGGCTTCCTTGATGCCGATGATGTTGTCGATGGCGGCGAGGGCGCGGACGGTATCGGGCAAGAGGTCGCAGGAGGTGCGGCCGGGGACGTTGTAGAGCAGGTGCGGCATCGGCACGGCATCGGCGACGGCCTTGAAGTGAGCGTAAAGGCCGCGTTGCGGCGGCTTGTTGTAATAGGGGACGACTTGCAGGGTGGCGGCGCAGCCCGCATCGTAGGCGGCAAGCGCAAGTTCGATGGCTTCACTGGTGGCGTTGCCGCCCGCACCGGCGATGACGGGGACGCGCCCCGCCGCCTGTTTGACGACGTAGCGGATGACGGCTTTGTGTTCGGCGGGGTTGAGGGTGGCGGATTCGCCGGTGGTGCCGACGGCGACGATGGCATCGGTGCCGCTTGCGATATGCCATTCGACCAGTTGGGAAAGCCGTGGCCAGTCGATGTCGCCGTTATCGAGCATCGGCGTGACCAGGGCGACGATAGAGCCTCTAAACATAAGGGTTCCTGCAAGCAAATGAGGGCGTCATGGTATGCGCTTCACAATGCTAAAATCAAGCGCGCCACAGGGCATGCAGAGAGGGTAACTATATGAATATTCCGCAAGATTTCCGCCTCGTGGCAACGGGCGGTGAGGACTTTTCCGCGACCTCGTTGCAGGGACGCTGGACGGTGTTGTACTTCTATCCGAAAGACGCCACGCCGGGCTGCACGACCGAGGCGCAGGATTTCCGCGAGCACTACGCCGCCTTCCGCGCGCTGGGGGCGGAGATTGTCGGCGTCTCGCGCGACAGCCCCGCCGCGCACGACAAATTCCGCGCGAAAGAAGCGCTGCCGTTCCCGCTGGTCAGCGACCCCGATGAAGTGCTGTGCCGCGCCTTCGCCGTCATCAGGGAAAAGAAGCTCTACGGCAAGACGTATATGGGCATTGAGCGCAGCACCTTCCTGCTCGACCCGCAGGGCGATGTGGTGCGCGAGTGGCGCAAGGTGAAGGTGGCGGGGCACGCGGCGGCGGTATTGCAGGAGCTGCAAGAGATGACGGGGTAGAAACATCGTGCATGAAAAAGCCGCTGCTTGCAGCGGCTTTTTGCTGTTGCGTTTCTTTGTGCATGGCAAGCTTTGCCAAGCGGCGTGGTTATGGGCTTTTGTCGCTGCGCGGTTTTTTATCGCCCCACCCCGACCTTCCTCCGCAAGCAGGGGCGGGGCTTTTTAGTGCAGACGGCGACTGTCCGGCGGGCTGAGGCCCGCCCTTCACACCGCCTGGCGGCGTTTTACGTGTCTCCGCCTGTCAGCAGCGGTTTGAGGAAGTGTCCGGTGTAGCTTTTCGGGTTTTTGGCGACGGTTTCTGGGGTGCCGACGGCGATGATTTCCCCGCCGCCGCTGCCGCCTTCCGGGCCCAGGTCCACGATCCAGTCGGCGGTTTTGATGACATCCAGGTTGTGTTCGATGACGACGATGGTGTTGCCGCCGTTGCGCAGGCGGTGCAGCACGTCCAGCAGTTGTCGCACATCGTGGAAGTGCAGGCCGGTGGTCGGTTCGTCGAGGATGTAGAGGGTGCGGCCGGTGTCGCGTTTGGAGAGTTCGCGCGCGAGTTTGACCCGCTGCGCTTCGCCGCCGGAGAGGGTCACGGCGTTTTGTCCGAGGCGGATGTAGCTGAGGCCGACATCGAGCAGGGTTTGCAGTTTGCGTTGCAGCGCCGGGATGTTTGCGAAGAAGTGCCAGGCTTCTTCGATGTCCATATCCAGCACTTCGCTGATGTTTTTGCCCTTGTAGGTGATGCCGAGGGTTTCGCGGTTGTAGCGTGCGCCGTGGCAGATGTCGCAGGCGACGTACACGTCCGGCAGGAAGTGCATTTCGACCTTGATGACGCCGTCGCCCTGGCAGGCTTCGCATCGACCGCCTTTGACGTTGAAGGAGAAACGCCCCGGCGTGTAGCCGCGCGCGCGGCTTTCCTGGGTGCCGGCGAAGAGGTCGCGGATGGCGGTGAAGATGCCGGTGTAGGTGGCGGGGTTGGATCTGGGCGTGCGGCCGATGGGCGACTGGTCGATGTTGATGATTTTGTCGAACTGGTCGAGTCCCTCGATGCGTTCGTAGGGGGCGGGTTCGTCGCCGGCGTGGTTCAGGTGTCTGGCGGCAGCTTTGGCGAGCGTTTCGTTGACGAGGGTGCTTTTGCCGCTGCCGGAGACGCCGGTCACGCAGGTGAGGAGGCCGATGGGCAGTTCGAGGTTGATGTTTTTCAGGTTGTGGCCGCTCGCGCCGTAGAGGTGCAGCAGGCGGGTTTTGTCGCGCGGGGTGCGCGCGGCGGGCACGGCGATGGTTTCGCGCCCGGAGAGATATTTGCCGGTGAGGGAGTCGGGATGGGCGGCGATTTCGGCGGGGGTGCCCTGCGCGGTGATGCGTCCACCGTGAAGTCCCGCGCCGGGGCCGATGTCAACGACGTAATCGGCGGCACGGATGGCGTCTTCGTCGTGTTCGACGACGATGATGGTGTTGCCGAGGTCGCGCAGGCGCAGGAGGCTTTCGAGCAGGCGGGCGTTGTCGCGCTGGTGCAGGCCGATGGAGGGTTCGTCAAGGACGTACATGACGCCGACCAGTCCCGCGCCGATTTGCGAGGCGAGGCGGATGCGCTGCGCTTCACCGCCGGAGAGGGTTTCGGCGCTGCGGGCGAGGGTGAGGTAGTTGAGGCCGACGTTGTTGAGAAAGCCCAGGCGGTCGCGGATTTCTTTGAGGATTTTCGCGGCGATTTCGCCGCGCGCGCCGCTGAGGTTGAGGTTGTCCACCCATTGTTTGGCGTCGGCGATGGAGCGGCGGTTAATATCGGGCAGGGTGGTGTCGTCGATGTAAACGTGGCGGGCGGCGCGGTTCAGGCGGGTGCCGTGGCAGGCGGGGCATTCGCGGTTGGTGAGGAACTGGCTGATTTCGTCGCGCACGCCCGCTTTGTCGCTTTCGCGGTAGCGGCGGTTCATGGTGTTGATGATGCCTTCGTAGGCGGCTTCGCGCAGGCGGGTAACGCCGCCCGCTCCGATGCTCGGCATGGGGATTTTTTCGCCGCCGCTGCCGTAGAGGACGAGGTGCTGGATGCGCTCCGGCAGGTCTTCAAAGGCGGTGTTTTCGAGGTCGAAGTCGTAATGGGCGGCGAGCGCCTGCATCTGCGGGTAGAAGTAGGGGGTGCGGCGGTCCCAGCCACGCACCGCGCCGGCGGCGATGGAGAGGTAGGGGTGCATGACGACGCGGGCGGGGTCGATGAAGCTGTTCACACCGAGGCCGTCGCATTCGGGGCAGGCGCCGTGCGGGTTGTTGAAGGAGAAGAGACGCGGTTCCAGCTCGCTCAGGGCGTAGCCGCAGACGGGGCAGGCGTATTTGGAGGAGAAGGTGTGCGTCGCGCCGCCGTCGTCCATGGCAACCAGCTGGACGATACCGTCAGCGAGGCTGAGCGCGGTTTCCAGCGATTCGGCGAGGCGCTGCGCGATGCCGTCGCGGTTGACGAAGCGGTCAACGACGACGCCGATGTCGTGTTTGCGTCGCCCGTCGATGGCAGGCAGGGTGTCGAGGTCGTAGGTTTCGCCGTCGATACGCGCGCGCACGAAGCCCTGCTGGCGGATGTCCTGCAACAGTTTGCCGTGTTCGCCCTTCCTGCCCTGCACCAGCGGCGCGACCAGCATCCAGCGGCTTTCCGGCGGGAAGGCGAGGATGCTGTCCACCATCTGGCTCACGGTCTGCGCGTTCAGCTCGATGCCGTGCTCCGGGCAGCGCGGGATGCCGACGCGGGCGAAGAGCAGGCGCAGGTAGTCGTGGATTTCGGTGATGGTGCCGACGGTGGAGCGCGGGTTGTGCGAGGTGGATTTTTGCTCGATGGAGATGGCGGGTGAGAGGCCTTCGATGTGGTCAACATCGGGCTTGTCCATGATGGAGAGGAACTGGCGCGCGTAAGCGGAAAGGGATTCGACATAGCGCCGCTGTCCTTCGGCGTAGATGGTGTCGAAGGCGAGCGAGGATTTGCCGCTGCCGGAAAGGCCGGTGATGACGATGAGCTTGTCGCGCGGCAGGTCGAGGTCGATATTTTTCAGATTGTGCGTACGCGCGCCGCGTATGGAAATGGTGTCCATGTGTGCTTCCGTGTGGGTGAAAGGAAATATGATAAACCTTGCGCGGGCGGCGGCTTTGGCGCAGCAAAAAGCCCTGCTGTGACGACAGAGCTTTCCTTTTATGACTCAATGCGTTGCCAGATATTCTTCAATGGCGATTTCAGCAAGCCGCCGGTAATCCTCGCCGCGCTGCTCCGCTTTCTGCCGGAGGCGCTGCAACAAGGCGGGTCTGATGCCGATTTTTTCCGGTTCCGCCCGCCTGCGTGCCTGAAATTCCCGCAAGAAAGGGATTTCCGCGACCGGTTTGGCATGGGAAAAATCAAAATCCTTGTATTGCTCGTAGATGGCATCAATGTCTTCTTCATCTTTTATATCATTCATGTTTTACTCTCCACGCTGAGATGATTCTTGCCCTGCCTTCCCGTATCACCCAGATAACGCAGAGTTTTCGATATTGCAGGCTGTATCCGATGGAAACATAACGACTTTCCTGCTCACTGCGAAAATCCTCACTGGTATAAACGCCAGGATCGTCAAGAACAGTCAATGCTTCCTGAAAGGAAACACCATGTTTTCTCAGATTGATGTTCGCCTTATGGTCATCCCATTCAAAATCATCGCTCTTCATTTGGCAGAAGCACTATAAACCCATGTATCCATATAAGGCTCCCTTGCCAAGCCGCTTGTCAATCAAGACCGACTCTCGCCGCTTATTGTACATCCCGACTTACACAGCCGACATCCGCCGCTAACTTTCCCCTAAGAATAAGCCGTCATAATGCGCGGCGTCGGCACCGCCGGCGACTCTTTCAAGACTTCAAGGAGCCCTTATGAACCCCCTTCTCTTTGCCGGCAGCATTATCGCCGCGACCTTCGTCTTCGCCTCTGCCCCGGCCCGCGCCGATGATGACGACGCCTACTACGCCCGCCACCGCAAACAGTACATCTCGCACGAACGCGCCGCGCAAATCGCCCGGCAGGCGGTGAAAGGCGGCCGGGTCACGGGCGTGGAATTCGACCACGACCGCCGCGATGATCATTTCGACGTGGAAGTCCGCACCGCCGACGGCCGCGAGTACGACGTAAAAATCGACGCGCGCAGCGGCAAGGTGCGCTACGTCAAGCGGGACGACTGAGACCGCCCGCATAAAAAACAGCGCCGCCCGGCGCTGTTTTTTTGTCGGCTTTGCCGGATTGTCCCCTTCCGGTCGCCTTCCCCCGCTGGCGGGGGAAGGGTTGCCTTCGTGCAACGGCTTCATTTTGGGGCTTTATGTTTCGCCACGCGCCAAGAACCCGGGGTCAATGGCAACTGCGCGCCTCGCTGATGGCAATTGGCGTGCTCTGCCCGCCGGTCACGTCATACGCCTGCACGGCGCATTGCGAAGAGAGGCTGCCGCGCATCGTCGTGAGCAGCACGAACTCATAATCATGATCCTTGTCCGGAATGAAGGTCGCGCCGACGCCGCACGTCATGCGGCTTTCCGGGGTGTTGGTCAGCATCAGCGTAAAAGGCTCGCCCGCGCGCACATAAAACTCGGCGTAATCACGCGTTTTGCCGTGATTCGGGTCGGGAATGCCGAGGTCGCGGTCGCGGAAGCCCTTGCTGCCGACGATGCCGCCGAGGATGGTGCCGGTCTTGTCGCTGTTCCAGTCCATGCAGTCGGTATTGGGCGAGCCGCGCACCAGCATATTGGCAGAGACGCGCACACGGGCGCGGTCGCCGTCCTGCGGCTCCGCCATCGGCTTGAACTGGGTGCCGATGCTGTTGATGGCGGTGCAGGCGGTAAGGAGAAGCAGCAGGGGGGGGTATTTCATGGGTGGTTCCTGTTTGAAGCGACTATAAAAAAGCGCCACCCTGCGGCGGCGCTTTGCAGCGGTGCGGCTTTATTTCGGATGCACCATGTCTTCCGGTTTGACCAGCGCGTCAAACTCTTTGCCGGAAAGCAGGCCGAGTTCGACGGCGGTTTCGCGCAGGGATTTATCGTTCTTGTAGGCGGTTTTCGCCACTTTCGCCGCGTTTTCGTAGCCGATTTTGCGGTTCAGCGCGGTCACCAGCATCAGCGAGTGGTGCAGGAAGTAGTCGATTTTTTCCGGCACCGGTTCGATGCCGACGGCGCAGTGGTCGTTGAAGCTGTTGCAGGCATCGCCGAGCAGGCGGATGGATTGCAGCAGGTTGTAGGCGATGACCGGCATATAGACGTTCAGCTCGAAGTTGCCGGAAGCGCCCGCGAAGTTGATGGTGACGTCGTTGCCGAAGACCTGGCAGCAGACCATTGACAGCGCTTCGCACTGGGTCGGGTTGACCTTGCCCGGCATGATGGAGGAACCGGGCTCGTTTTCCGGAATCTTGATTTCACCGAGGCCGCAGCGCGGACCGGAGGCGAGCCAGCGCACGTCGTTGGCGATTTTGTTCAGGCTGGCGGCCAGCGTTTTCAGCGCGCCGGAGGCGAAAACGGCGGCATCGCGCCCGCCGAGGGCTTCAAATTTGTTCGGCGCGGTAACGAACGGCAGGGTGGTGAGGTCGGCGAGCTGCTTCGCGACTTTGACGGCGTAATCGGGGTGGCTGTTCAGCCCGGTGCCGACGGCGGTACCGCCCAGCGGCAGTTCGTACAGCCCTTGCAGGGCATCATGCAGGCGGGTGAGGCCGTGGTCGAGCTGGCTGACGTAGCCGGAAAATTCCTGACCAAGGGTCAGCGGGGTGGCGTCTTGCAGGTGGGTGCGCCCGATTTTGACGATGCCCGCAAAGTCTTTCGCCTTTTTGTCCAGCGTGTCGCGCAGCGCCTTGACGGCGGGAATCAGGCGGTGGTTGATTTCGATGGCGGCGGCGACGTGAATGGCGGTCGGGAAGCTGTCGTTGGTGGATTGCGCGTGGTTGACGTGGTCGTTCGGGTGCACGGGCTTGTAGGCGGCAAGCCCGGTGCCGGCCAGTTCGTTGGCGCGGTTGGCCAGCACTTCATTCATGTTCATGTTCGACTGCGTGCCGGACCCCGTCTGCCAGACGACCAGCGGGAACTGCCCGTCCAGCTTGCCGGTGAGTACGTCGTCGGCCGCGCGGACGATCAAATCCGCCTGTTCCTTCTTGATGCGGTCCAGCGCGACGTTGGTCTGCGCGGCGGCTTTTTTCACCAGCGCCAGCGCGTAAATCAGCGGCTTGGGCAGCGTTTCCCCGCCGATTTTGAAATTCTGGTAACTGCGTTGCGTTTGCGCGCCCCAATAGGCTTCGGACGGAACTTGCACATCGCCCATGGTGTCGTGTTCGGTACGTGTCGTCATAATGTTTACCTCGTGTTGAAAAGTGTGGCAATTATAACACCCGCCCCGTGCAGGGGCGCGGCGATAAGCCTACAATAACGCCGTATCCACAAAAAGGAACGGACACCGCCATGCTCATCATCACCGGACTGGCCGGGGCGGGCAAAACCATCGCCCTCGACACCCTCGAAGACCTTGGCTACTACTGCATCGACAACCTGCCAAGCGCGCTGCTCGACAGCCTCGTGCGCGATTTCGCCGACAAACAGCCGCAGCCCGTCGCCGTCGCCATGGACTCGCGCAACGCCGCCGACCTCGCCGCCCTGCCGGAAAAAATCCGCAGCCTGCGCGCGCAGGCGGACATCCAGATTCTCTTCCTTACTGCTGACACCGACGTCCTCGTGCGCCGCTACAGCGAAACCCGCCGCCCGCACCCGCTGCACATCCACGCCGAAAACCCGCGCGCCCTGCCGGAAGCCATCGAATACGAGCGGCACCTCCTGAACCCGCTGATGAACCTCGCCGACATCATCCTCGACACCAGCCATTACAGCGTGTACCAGCTCAAAGACCGCCTGCGCACCATCCTCGGCGACGCCGCGCCCTCGCTCATCATCACCCTGCAATCCTTCGGCTTCAAACACGGCACCCCGGTCAATGCCGACTTCCTCTATGACGTGCGCTTCCTGCCGAATCCCTACTGGGATCCCGCCATCCGCGCGTACAGCGGCAGCGATGCACCCATTATCGAATTCCTCGAACGCTACGACGAACCGCGCCGCTTCGTCGCCGACACCGCCGCCTACCTGAAAACCTGGCTGCCCGCCTTCGTGCAGGGCAGCAACCGCGCCTACCTCACCATCGGCATCGGCTGCACCGGCGGCCAGCACCGCAGCGTGTACGTCACCGAAAAAATCGGCGCCCTGCTCAAACCCGACTTCCCCGGCCTGCATATCGAGCACCGCGACCGCAAAGCCTGTGCGTCAGGCAACAGCCATGAATAAATTCACCCACAACCCAGGAGCCAACCATGAAACTCTACATCTACGACCACTGCCCCTTCTGCGTGCGCGCGCGCATGATTTTCGGCCTGCGCGGCCTGCCCGTGGAGATAGAAGTCTTCGCCAACGACGACGAAGCGGGGCCGACTGCGCTTATCGGAGAAAAAGTGGTGCCGATCCTCATCAAGCCCGACGGCACGGCGATGGACGAGAGCCTCGACATCGTGCGCTTCGTGGACGAATACGCGGGCAAAGAACGCCTGGATGAGACCATCCGCCCGGAAATACAGGCCTGGCTGGACAAAGTCGGTAAATACGCCAACAAACTGATTATGCCGCGCTGCGTGCAAATCGGCCTGCCGGAATTTGCGACCGCATCGGCGCGCGCCTATTACACCGCGAAGAAAACCGCCGCTTACGGCGATTTTGCGGCAAACATCGCCCGCACCGCCGAATACCTCGCGCAGCTGCACGCCGATCTGCCCGAACTGGCAGGCCTTATCCACAGTGAGGGCCACATCGGCGAAAGACTTGGCTACGAAGACATCATCACCTTCCCGCTCTTGCGCAACCTGACCATGGTCAAAGGGCTGCAATATCCGGAGCAAATCCGTTTCTACGTCGAACGCATGGCCAAACTCAGCGGCGTGCCGCTCTATGACGACAAGGCGGTGTGAAGCGCCGCCCTCCTCTCTTCGCAAGCGGGGGAGGGATTGCCGGATGGCCGCCATCCGGCCACCAGGAAAGCCCCGCATGGGGCTTTCCTGTATCAGCCGAAGGAGGTTGCGATGCCTTTTAATCCGTTTTTTCTTTATGTGCTCTGCCAGTCCGTCTTGTGCGCGGCAATCGTCTGCATCGGGCAATGGCTGTTTGCGTTGCCGTTGCGCCGGGATGCGGTGCTGAATATCGCGCAGCACAGCTCGCTGTTTCTCGCTTTGGCGGCGCTGCTGTTTTATGCCGTGCATCAGGCGGATGCGTGCTTGCGCCGCCGCCTGGATGCCGCGCGGCTGCCCGCTTATGAACAGCGGTTGGTGTTTGCGCTGGTGGCGGCGCTGTTGCTGTTCGAGGCATTTGTGCTCGGCGCGTGGTTGCGCGAGGGCGTTTTGCTGTGGCGTCTCGCGTGGCTGGGCGCAGTGCTTGACTGGCTGCGGGCGCACAGCGGCGCGCTTCATGACGCGTCCGTTGCGCCGGGCTGGTTCAATATCGAGATACGCGACACGGTATTTGCCGCGCAGTTTGCCGACACCGCCGCGTTTTTGGCCTCACCCGTGGCGGATGGGGTGTTGCTGCTCTTGGGCTTGCAGTTGTGTTTTTTCCCGCTGATGGTGGCGGCTGCTTATCCGCTCTTGTCGCGCCTTCTGGATGAAGCGGGCGTTGCCGCCATCGCGCCGCGCACGCTGTGGTCGCGCGGGCGACGGCTGCGGGCGGTGGTTTATTCGCTCTTCGCCACGCTGTGTCGGTTGCTGATACCGCTCATGCTGATTTTCTGCCCGATGGGGTTTTTCATTGAAGCGGCGGTGGATGCGGCGGCGTGGCGCGAGGCGGCGCTTGCCACGGCGCTGTATTTGCCGCTGTTTGTCTTCGCATGGCGTTATCCCGGCGGCCGGCGGGATGTGCCGCGCCGGAGCCGCCCGGCCGCCGCGCTATAATCCCGCTTTTCTTCATCACCGAGGTTTTCATGTTCGACAAAATCGAGCGGCGCACGTCGCCCTTTCCCACCGACTGGGCCGAAACGCCGCCGCAGCGGTTGTTGCCCTTTATCCGTTATTACTGTCGCGGCTTTTATGCGCCGCTCGTTATCATCATGCTGGCGGGGATTGGCGTTGCCGTGCTGGAAGTGCTGCTGTTCGGCTTTATCGGCGACATCGTCAACTGGCTCGGCGCGCGCTCGCCCAATACGCTGTTGCAGGAGGAGGGCTGGCACCTCGCCCTGATGGGCCTCGTGGTGCTGGTGTTCCTGCCGCTGTGCAATCTCGTCGGCACTGTCGCGCGTAACCAGATGATTATGGGCAACATGCCGATGGCGGTGCGCTGGCGGATGCACAACTACCTGCTGGGGCAGAGTCTCAGCTTCTATCAGGATGAATTTTCCGGCCGCGTCTCGGCGAAGGTGATGCAGACGGCGCTGGCGGTGCGCGCCGTCGCCACCAGCTGCATGGACGTGATGGTCTATGTCGTCGCCTATTTCTTCTCCATCATCGCGCTGATGGCCAGCCAGCACTGGGCGATGCTCGTCCTGATGCTCGCCTGGCTCGCCGCTTACGCCACCATCATCAGCCATTTCCTGCCGCGCCTGAAACGCGTCGCCGAGGAACAGGCGGATGCGCGCTCGACCATGACCGGGCGCATCACCGACGCCTACACCAACATCGCCACCGTCAAGCTCTTCGCCCACACGCGGCGCGAGGCGGACTACGCGCGCGGCGCCATGCACGAATTTCTCGCCACCGTGTACCGCCAGTTCCGCATGGTCTCGACGCTGGATATCTGCCTCTTCACCCTCAACTACTCGCTCTTCTTCCTGATTGGCGCGGTCGGCATCACCCTGTGGCTGCACGGCGCGCTCAGTGTCGGTTCGATTGCCGTCGCGGGCGGCCTTGCCCTGCGCCTGAACGGCATGTCCACCTGGGTGATGTGGGAAATCGGCGGCCTCTCGGAAAACATCGGCACCGTCACCGACGGCATGACGATGATGACCCGCCCTGTCGCCGTGCAAGACCGCCCGGATTGCGAAGAACTGGAAGTCACGCGCGGCGAAATCGCCTTCGACCGCGTCAGCTTCGGCTACCACCAGGACGACGTGAAAAAGCCGCACATCCTGCACGACCTCTCGCTCAACATCCGTCCCGGCGAAAAAATCGGTCTGGTCGGACGCAGCGGCGCGGGCAAATCGACCCTGGTCAACACCCTCTTGCGCTTCTACGACCTGGACGGCGGTGAAATCCGCATTGACGGGCAGAACATCGCCGCCGTCAGCCAGGACAGCCTGCGCCGCCACATCGCCATGGTGACGCAAGACACCTCGCTGCTGCACCGCTCGGTGCGCGACAACATCCTCTATGGTCGCCCGGACGCGACAGAAGAAGAACTGCAACGCGCCATCGAACAGGCGGAAGCGGGCGACTTCATCGCCGGCCTTTCCGACAGCTACGGCAATACCGGACTGGACGCGCAAGTGGGCGAACGCGGCGTCAAACTCTCCGGCGGGCAGCGGCAGCGCATCGCCATCGCCCGCGTGCTGCTCAAAGACGCGCCCATCCTCATCCTCGACGAAGCCACCTCGGCGCTCGACAGCGAAGTGGAAGCCGCCATCCAGCAAAGCCTGAACCGCCTGATGGCGGGGAAAACCGTGATTGCCATCGCGCACCGACTCTCCACCATTGCGGCGATGGACCGCCTCGTCATCCTCGACGGTGGCCGCATCGTCGAACAGGGCAGCCACGACGAACTGCTGGCAAGCGGCGGCATCTACGCGCAGCTGTGGGCGCGGCAGACCGGCGGCTATCTCGGCGGGGAATGAAACAAACGGCGGGCCACCGCCGTCCAAGCGGCGGCAAAAGGCAGCGGCACTGCGCCGCCCCTCGCCCCGGAACACCCCGGAGCGCGCGGGAAAAACAGGTAATATAGCCACCCCTTCAACCACTACAAGGAACCCCCATGCGCGACCTCCTCCGCTGGCTCAACCGCAGCCTCGTTCGCCAAATCATCATCGCCATGCTGCTCGGCATCATCATCGGCCGCATCCTCATGCAGACCGGCACACCGCAGCCCGATGGCACCTATCTCGTCCCCGCCGCCGCATACTTCCAGATCCTCGGCGAGTTCTTCACCAAAGCCCTGCGCGCCGTCGCTCCCATCCTCGTCTTCATCCTCATCACCCACGCCATTTCCCGCCACCGCCAGGGGCAGGCACGCGGCCTGAAAAGCATCATCGGTCTCTACATCGTCGGTACCTTCGCCGCCGCTGCCATCGCCGTTTTTGCGAGTACCCTCTTCCCGACCGAACTCTACCTGCAAAGTGCCGAAGACACCGCCGCCGCGCCGGAAAACCTCAATGCCGTGCTCACCGCGCTGCTCTTCAAGATGACCGACAACCCGGTGAACGCCACCGTGCAGGGCAACTACATCGGCATCCTCACCTGGGCCATCCTCAGTGGTATCGCCCTGCGCCACGCCAGCGACACCAGCAAAATTGCCCTCGACGACGCCGCCCGCGTCATCCACTACATCGTCGGCATCGTCATCCGCATCGCACCCTACGGCGTCTTCGGCCTCGTTACCGCCACCGTCGCCACCACCGGCTTTTCCACCTTCGCCACCTACGCCCGCCTCATCGCCGTCCTCCTCGGCAGCATGGCCGTGGTCGCCCTTCTGGTGAACCCGTTCTTCGTCTGGATCATGCTGCGCAAGAACCCCTACCCGCTCGTCTGGCGCTGCCTCACCCAAAGCGGCATCCCCGCCTTCTTCACCCGCAGCTCGGCGGCGAACATCCCGATCAACCTCAACCTCAGCGAGCAGCTCGGCCTGCGCGAAGAGACTTACAGCATCAGCATCCCGCTTGGCGCGACCATCAACATGGCGGGCGCGGCCATCACCATCGCCGTCCTCTCGCTCGCCGCCGCGCACACCCTGCACCTCGCCGTGCACCCGCTGAACGCGCTCATCCTCTGCTTCCTCGCCACCCTGGGCGCAGCCGGTGCCTCCGGCGTTCCCGGCGGTTCGCTGATGCTCATCCCGATGGCCTGCTCGCTGCTCGGCATCGACGGCCAGACCTCGGCGCAAGTCATCGCCATCGGTGTGCTTATCGGCGTCATCCAGGACAGCGCCGAAACCGCGCTCAACTCCTCCTCGGACGTGATCTTCACTGCCGCCGCCGACCTTGCCGACCGGCGCAAAAATGGCGCAACTACCGCCTGACGACAAAAAAACCGCGTAGCGACTTCGCTGCGCGGTTTGCACACAGAACAGAATTCGGCAGAAAAAATAAAAGATACATCCATGCGACGTTTTCCTATCTATATTTGTATCGATACCTCCGGCTCCATGCACGGTGAACCCATAAAAAGGGTTTATAAATATTTAACAATACTTGAGTCCAGGCTACACCAAGATCCCTATATGTTGGAGATGGCTTATCTGAGTACCATTACTTACAATGTTCATGCTAAAGAAACAGAGCCACTGACAAAATTAGAATTAAGGAAACTTCCCTTCTCTACGCAGGAATTTACTTGTAGCGGTGCAAGCTGCCTCGGTGCGGCGCTTGAACTGGTAGTGCAATCGGTCAGGCGTAATTGCATCCGCTCTACTGCCAACTCTAAAGGCGATTACAAACCTGTTCTCCTCATTTTTACGGATGGCAAACCCAGCGACCCGTTTGCTTACCACGCGATGATTCCAACAATTCGGGCTTTATCTCCAGATATTGGGATCTTCACTATCGGGCAGAAGGCTGATTTGGTCGCCCTGAAACAGCTGACCGACACCATTATTCCTCTGGAAACTGCAACAATAAACGATTTTTATAATATTTGGATGTATCGTTTTCGGTCTTAACCGACTGTTACTCCAAAAGATTAAACACATCTGCCGATAACCCCCATCCACATCATTTCAACGGACTGATTACCGCCCTATGACAAGATTATTTTTTTATTTTGGTATGACAATAAACAACAAAATCCGACAGAAAAAATAATATGCCGTGCATAAACACATTCGCCAATAATCCATTAGCGAGGTTTCAAAATCCCGCCTCCTTTAACGCCCGCTGCAACTGCGAAAACGCGTGTTCGCGCAAAATGCGAAACTGCGCCTCGTCAATCTCGCCGTTAGCGAGCTGACATTCCAGCGAAAACATAATCCGCTCAAAAGCGGCTTCCGCCGCCGCGCGCGCTTCCAGGCGCCCCTGCACACCGCGCGCGCGCCGCCAGTCGCGGCCAATCTTCCACACCACAAACGCGACCAGCGCAAACCACAACAAAAATTTCATACCGACCTCGCAAACCAATGAAGCGCACCATTTTCCACATAATCCTCGGCCTTTGCCTGACAACCTTGCTCGCCATCCTCACCCTGCTGCGTCTTGACCGTGCCTACCCGCCCGACATTCACGCCTGCACCGACTATTCGCCCGTCGTCCACGACCGCCACGGCGCCGTGCTGCACAGCTACCTCACCGCCGACGGCAAACGCCGCCTGCCGCCGGGCGCCCTGCCCGACACCTACCAAAAACTCCTGCTCAACTACGAAGACCGCCGCTACTACGCGCACCACGGCATCGAAATCCGCGCCATCCTGCGCGCCCTGTGGCAAAACCTGCACGGACGGCGCACCGTCTCCGGCGCCTCCACCCTCACCATGCAGGCGGCGCGCCTCAACTACCACACCGCGCACGACCTCGGCGGCAAAATCAAACAAAGCCTGCGCGCCCTGCAACTCGAATACCACTACGACAAAGCGACCATCCTCAACTGCTACGCTACCCTCGCGCCAATGGGCGGCAACCTCGAAGGCATCCGTGTCGGCGCCTGGTACTACTTCGGCAAAGCCCCGGCTGAACTCTCCACCAGCGAAACCGCCTGGCTCATCGCCCTGCCACAATCGCCGAACCGCCTGGCCGACCCCGTCCGCGCCCGCGCTGCGCGTGACCGCATCCTCGACAGCGCCGCCGCGAACGGCATCATCAGCCAGGAAACCTTGCGAAACGCCAAACGCGAACCGCTGCACCCTGCGCCGCACCCCTTCCCGCAACACGCACCGCACTACGCCGCCCTCGCCCTGAAACGCGGCGAACACCGCACCACCCTCGACGGCAGCCTGCAAAGCCAGCTCGAAACCACCCTCAGCGCCGCCCTCGAACAACGCCCGCCGCGCAGCAACCTCGCCGCGCTCATCCTCGACAACACCAGCGGCGAAACCCGCGCCTACCTCGGCAGCGCGGCGTATCACAACAAAGAACGCCTCGGCGCGAACGACCTGCTCACCGCCATCCGCTCGCCCGGCAGCACCCTGAAACCCTACATCACCCTCTACGCGCTGGATCGCTACCGCATGCACCCGCAGACCCTCATCGACGACACCCCGCTTGAAGGCAGCTACAACCCGGCGAACTACGACCAACAATACCTGGGCCGCATCACCCTCGCCGAAGCCCTGCAAAAATCGCGCAACACCCCGGCAGTACGCCTGCTGTCCCGCATCGGTGCCGATACCCTCGCGAGCTGGCTCGAAGAAAACGGCCTGCCGCTCGCTACCCTCGACAACAGCCCGCCCAACCTCACCCTGGCCCTCGGCGGCGTCGGCATCCGCGCCACCGACCTCGCCGGCCTCTACCGCAAACTCGCCAACTGCACCTACCGCCCCGAACTGCCCGCACCGCTTGCCAGCCAGCGCGCCTGCCTGCAAACCAGCCAAATCCTGCAAAAAGTCGGCGACAGCCGGGGCGCGCTCACCTATGGCGCCGAACCCGTCGCCCTGAAAACCGGCACTGCCTACGGCTGGCGCGACCTGTGGGCGATCGCCTACACCCGCGACTACACCGTGCTGCTTTGGGCGGGGCGCGCCGACGGCGGCTACAGCGACCAGCGCGCCAGCGTCGATGCCCTTATCCCCATCATGCGGCAAATCATCGCCTTCCTGCCCAACCCGCCACGCCGCTACACCGCGCCGAAAGCCGCCTGGAACACCAAAGGTGACACCGGCGCGCCGCCGCCCGCGCCCGTCCTGCGCATCACTGCGCCGGTGGATGGCGCCATCATCGAAAACCGGGGTCAGGCCATCACCCTACAAACCAACGGCAACAACCCGCCCTACCTGTGGCTCGTCAACCGCGAACTGCTGGGACAGAGCCACACTCCGCAGACCCTGTGGCAACCGGAAGGCGACGGCGACTACGACATCGAGACCACCGACCGCGCCGGCAACCACGCCCGCATCCACATCCGCCTGCAAAACCCGCAGCAAAAACCGGCGACGGTAAAACTGCAAGCGGCACCATAAAAGGTGTGGGAAGGTGGCGCAGGCGGCGGCTTTGCGCAAGGGCAGGAGGGGAAGGGGAAGAACAGGATGCACGGCGGGAGACCGCTGCGGGGAATACTGCGGATTGCCGCCAGGCGCTGCGGGCGGAGTCGGCGGTGCGCGGGAAGGCGGTAACAGCACCGCCGGCACTGACGCAAACCCTGTAAGATGCCGCCGAACCCACCGCTCCGGAAACCGCCATGCTGACCACCCTCACCCTCTGCCTTATTGACCTCGCCTATGCCGCCTTCCTCATTTACGACGGCTGGGTGCAGGCACAGCGCTTCGGCAAGACACAAGTCGCCGTACGCCTGCGCCGCCGCCTCGCCGATGCCGTCTTCCTCAACCTCATCGTCGCCGCTGCCCTCTATCATGAAATCAGCATGCGCCACACCGTGAACAGCCTCGCCCTCGGCGGCTTCTTCCTGCTCGTCCTCATCCACGGCCTGCGCTACCCGAAATGGCGGCTGAAAAAAGACGGCTTCACCGCCGGCGGCCGCTACTGGCCGTACGACGCCATCGCCGCCATGCAGCTTTCCGAAGACGGTGTGCTCGTCCTCACCCTCACCAACGGCCAACCTGTTGTCCTGCCCGTCGCCCGCATTGAAGACCTCGAAGCCGCCGCCGCTTTCTTCACCGGCGCAGAGGCGCTGCAACACCTCTTCCACCGCGCCGCGCCGCCCGCCGGCGGGGGCAAAACCGCATGACCGCCGCCGCACAACTTGCCGCCCTCCTCGCCGCCAATGCCGCTGCAGCTTACCCCGGCCTCGACCGCAGTCCCGCCGCCCGGCAGGAACGCGCCCGCCACCAGGCCCGTCTCGCGCGCAAAAACCGTATCGAAGGCCTGCCGCCGCCCGATGACTTCGAGGCGCAACTCATCCGCCACCTCGTTGACGGCGACATCAGCCCGGCGCAGTACATCGCCCTCCTCCGCCTGCCCAAGGAAACATCATGACCACCCCCGCCGACCCCTGCCCGCAAATCCGCCGCCTCTACGCCCTCGATGATGGCGACTACGGTTACAGTGCCGCCGAACTCGCGCCGCTGCACGCCCTCTGCGGCACCCTGCCCGCCGTCCTCGCCCACTACTACCGCACCCTCGGCAAACACCGCGAACTGAACCACACCCAGGACGACCTGCTCACCCCGGACAACGCCGCCCGCGAACAAGCCCCCGGCCACCTCGTCTTCTATACCGAAAACCAGGGCTGCTGCGTGTGGGGCATCCGCCACGACGACCTGCACCGCGCCGACCCGCCGGTGTGGGTCAGTGAAGACCGCCAACACTGGCAACAAGAAAGCGCGACCACCGGCGCTTTCCTGCTGGCGATGGCGCACCTGCAAGCGATGTTCGCCCTGCCCTACGGCGGCGATGACGGCTTTTACCAACTGGATGGCGCGGCGCGCCGCGAACTGGAACGCTACTTCCGCCGCAAACCCTTTGGCTTTGCGCACTGGCTGTGCGGCATCGCCATCTACGGCAATCACGACAGCGACAGCATCGTCCTGCTCAACGCCGGCGAAGCCGACACCCAGCTCAAATACGCCTCGTCAGACGCGGCACACTTCGCGGCGATGGACGCCATCCTCAGCGGACTGGGCGAACCGTTGTAACGGCGGCAAGCCACTTCGCCCCCATCCCGCAAAAGCGGTAGCATGACGGCACACCCACACACGGAGAACCCCATGCTTTACCGCTTGCACGGCACCATCCAGCCCTACGCTTGGGGCGGTTACGACTACATCCCGCAACTCCTGCGGCGCGAGCCCGGCGAGAAACCCGCCGCCGAACTGTGGTTCGGCGACCACCCGCAGGCACCCGCCACCATCGACGCCGACGGCCGCCTGCTGCCGCTGGACGCCTGGATTGCCGAAAACCCCGCGCGCGCCCTCAGCGCCCATTCACGCCGGCGCTTTGGCGACCGCCTGCCGTATCTGCTGAAAATCCTCGATGTGCGCCTGCCGCTCTCCATCCAGCTCCACCCCGACAAGGCGCAGGCGGAAGCGGGCTACGCGCGCGAAGAAGCGGCGGGAATCGCCCGTGACGCGCCGACGCGCAACTACCCCGACGACAACCATAAACCGGAAAGCATGATCGCCCTCGGCGACTTCTGGCTGCTGCACGGCTTCGCCCCGCCCGACATCATCGCCCGCCGCCTCGATGCCCGCCCCGCCCTCGCGCCCATCGCCGCCCTTATCCGGCAACACGGCCTGCATGAAGCCTACGCCCGCATCATGCAGGCACCGCGCGCCACCCTTGCCGCCTGGCTCGCCCCGCTCTTCGCCGCGCCCGCGCCGGAAGACGTTTCGGACAATCCCGACTACTGGCTGCACTACGCCGCACGCGCCATGCACATCGACCCCGCCCGCCCCGACCCCGGCCTGCTCTCCTTCTACCTCTTCAACATCGTCCACATGAAAACGGGCGAAGGCATCTTCCAGCGCGCCCGCCTGCCGCACGCCTACCTGCGCGGGCAGAACATCGAACTGATGGCCGCTTCCAACAACGTCCTGCGCGCCGGGCTCACCCCGAAACACATCGACATTGGCGAACTGCTGCGCATTGTCGATGCCAACCCGGTCAACCCCGCCATCCTGCCGCCGCCCGCGCCCGGCAACCACGCGCCTTATGCCTATCCCGCGCCGGTGGACGACTACACCCTCACCACCATCCACCTGCCCGATGGCGCAAACCTGCCGCTCGCCAACCCGGAGGCGACCATCCTCCTCAACCTCGCGGGCCGCCTGCGCGTGACCGGGGCAGGCAACAGCCTCGAACTGCACGGCGGCGAAGCGGCCTACCTCACCCCGGGCAGCCGCGTCCACCTCGACGCGCTGGAAGATGGCTACACCGTGATCGCGAGCAACCGCTGACACCAGGCCCAGGAAATAAAACGGTTTTCGCAGGCGGGCTTCAGCCCGTCCTGCGCCCGCCAAGCGGCTGGTGCCACTAGCCGCGCTTTTGCATTTCCGTGTAGCGGTCGCGGCGGGCGTAATCCTGCCCGGTCGCGATGTGCTGCCAGACCGGATGGCGGGCGGCACGATTGCGCAGCGTCTCGCCCTGTTGCCGTCCGTGTTCCATGATGAGCCAGCCGTCCGTTTTCAGCACGCGCGGCGCACCGTCCATGATGGCGAAGAGATCGCGGTAGCCGTCATCGGCGGCGACCAGCGCGCTTGACGGTTCGTGGTGGAGCGCGGCGAGGTGCGGGTCATTGGGGGCGATATAGGGCGGGTTGCTGATGATGAGGTCGGCGCTCGCATCGGCAAAGGGCGAGAGCCAGTCGCCATGCAGGAAGCGGACGTTGGCAATGCCGAGGCGGTGCGCGTTGGCGGCGGCGACAGCGAGGGCATCAAGACTTTGGTCGCTGCCGCGCACGATGGCATCGGGGCGGGCGGAGGCAATCGCCAGCGCCAGCGCGCCGCTGCCGGTGCCGAGGTCGAGCACGGCCGGGCGGTGCATGCCGCGCAGCAGATGGAGGGCGCGTTCGGCCACCGCTTCGCTGTCGCTGCGCGGGATGAGGGTGGCGCGGCTGACGGCGAGATCGAGGCCGCAGAAAGGCTGGTTGCCGAGCAGGTAGGCGAGCGGTTCGCCCGCGTGCAGGCGGGCGGCGAGCGCGTCAAGCGCCGCTTCTTCGCCCGCCGTGAGGTCGGGGTCGTGGATGCGTTGTCGTGTCAGGCTGAGGCCGGTGACGAAGGCGGCAAGGTGGCGGGTTTCGATGAGGGCGACATCTGTATCGGGATGGGCGGCGGCGCTGCGGATAATCCAGTGGCTAAGTTTCATGAGTGTGGCGGCAGGGGTGCAATAGAGGGCGGAGACAAGACGTCCGTCCGCGCTACTGTATTATTTTGCGCCGCCCGGCGCGATATTTTGGTATAACGGATGCCCGTTTTTTATTTCAACAGAGGTTTTTCATCATGACCGAGCAACACACCATCCAGTCTCCGGTTTTCTCCGTCGCCGCCGCCCTCTTTGCCCCGATCGTGCTGGGCCTGACGATGTATTTCACCATCACCCACATCAGCACGATTACCCCGCCCGACAAGAGCGATGCTTCGGGTGTCGCCGCTATCGAGCAACTGAATACGGCACGGGTTTCCGCGCAGTCTCCCACCGCTCCCCGTTGATAGTGCCGTTGCGCATAAAAAAGCCTGTCCTTGCGACAGGCTTTTTTGTTGCCGCCCCGTGTCGGCAGGCAAGGCGGCGTCAGCCGTTTTGCAGGGCGAGCAGGGCATTGGCTTCCTGTTCTTGTTGCAGCGGGATGATGACGGCGTCCAGCCCGCCTTCCAGCACGTCGGCGAGGCTGTACAGGGTGAGGTTGATGCGGTGGTCGGTAACGCGGCTTTGCGGGTAGTTGTAGGTGCGGATGCGTTCGCTTCTGTCACCGCTGCCGACCAGGCTTTTGCGCTCGGCCGCCTGTTCGTCCTGCGCTTTTTGCCGCTCGATGTCCAAAAGGCGTGCGGCAAGCAGGCGCATGGCTTTGGCGCGGTTTTTGTGTTGTGAGCGTTCTTCCTGGCATTCGACGACGATACCGCTTGGCAGGTGAGTGATGCGGATGGCGCTGTCGGTTTTGTTGATGTGCTGGCCGCCGGCACCGGAGGCGCGGTAGGTGTCCACTTTGAGATCCGCCGGGTTGATGTCGATGGGTTCGATTTCATCGGCCACGGGCAGGATGGCGACGGTCGCCGCCGAGGTGTGGATGCGCCCGCCGGATTCGGTTTCGGGGACGCGCTGCACGCGGTGCGCGCCGGATTCGTATTTGAGGGTGGAATAGACGTTTTCTCCGCTGATTTGGCTGATGATTTCTTTGTAGCCGCCGTGTTCGCCGGGGTTTTCGCTGAGGATGTCGAGTTTCCAGCGTTTTGCTTCGGCGTATTTGCCGTACATGCGGAAGAGGTCGCCCGCGAAGATGGCGGCTTCGTTGCCGCCGGTGCCGGCGCGGATTTCGAGATAGACATCGGCACCGTCCAGCGGGTCTTTGGGAATCATGTGGCGGGCGAGGGCGTGTTCGTTGGCGGCGATTTGCGCTTCGAGCGCCGGGCGTTCGGCGGCGGCGAGTTCGGCCATGTCGGGGTCTGCCGCGAGGTCGGCGAGGTCGGCGAGTTCTTGTTCGAGGCGGGCGGTGTCGTCGAGGATGGTGATGACGGGCGCGATTTGCGCGTGTTCCTGCGCGTAGCGGCGCAGCAGGGCGGTGTCGGCGGCGGTCGCCGGGTCGGCGAGCAGGGCGTTGAGTTCTTCGTGGCGTTCGCGCAGGCTGGCGAGTTTTTCGCGGATGGCGGGGTGCATTCAGGGGTTCTCGTGGGTTTCGGTTTTGAAGGTGTCGGCAATGATGGCCAGCCAGTCTTTGTGATCCGGCGGGATGGCGTGGATGAGTTCGCTCGGGTTGTGCAGCAGTTTGTTGGTGAGTTTGCGGCTGAGTTGTTCGAGCAGATGCGCGGGGTCTTCGCCGTGCGCGAGGCGGCGGTAGCTTTCTTGCAGGAGTTGTTCGCGGATGGTGTTGGCGTTTTCGCGCATTTTGCGCACGATTTGTTGCTGGGGTTTGGAACGCAGCCAGCCGATGAGGTCGTCGCTGTAAAGGTTGATGATGGCTTCGGCCTGGCGCGCGGCGCTTTGCCGGGCTTTGAGGTTGTCGTCGATGATTTGCGCGAGGTCGTCCACGTCGTAGAGGAAGGCCTGGTTGAGGGTGTCGATGGCGGGGTCGAGGTTGCGCGGAATGGCGAGGTCGATGAAGACTTGCAGGTGGTTGCGCCGCCGTCTTAGTGCTTCTTTGGTGTGTTCGCGGCTGATGAGGAGGTGGTCGCTGCGTGCTGCGCCGATGATGATGTCGGCTTCGTGCAGTTGGGCGGGCAGTTGTTCGAGGCTGATGGCGAAGCCGCCGTGCTCTTCGGCGAGTTTTTGCGCGTGAGCGAGGGTACGGTTGGCGATGATGAGGCGTTTGATGTCGGTGTCTTTGAGGTATTTGGCGACGAGTTGGGCGGTTTCGCCCGCGCCGATGATGAGGGCGGTGCGGCGGTTGTGGTCGTCGAAGAAGCGGTGGGTGAGTTTGACGCCGGCGGCGGCAACGGAGACGTTGTTGGCGCCGATGGCGGTGCTGTGGCGGATTTGTTTGGCGACGGCGAAACTTTGCTGGAAGAGGCGTTCGAGGACGCTGCCGATGGTGCCCGCCTGCCGGGCGAGGCGGTAGGCCTGCTTGATTTGCCCGAGGATTTGCGGTTCGCCGACGATGAGGGAGTCGAGGCCGCTGGCGACGCGGTAGATGTGGCGGATGGCCTCGCGGTCGTGCACGCGGAAGGTGAGCGGGGCGAGCGCGGCGGGGGCGAGGTGTTTGCAGGCGGCGAGCCAGGCGGCGAGTTGCGCGGCGTGTCCGCCGACGGCGTAGATTTCGCTGCGGTTGCAGGTGGAGAGCAGGGCGACTTCGTCCACGCCGGTCTGCCGGCGGCAGTCGGCAAGGGCGGCGGCGGTTTCTTCCGGGGTGAAGGCGATTTTTTCGCGCACGGCGGCGTCGGCGGTGTGGTGGTTGAGGCCGTAGGCGGTAATGGTTTTTACGGGTTCGTCAAGGGGGGTCAACATATGGTCATTATTTTTTTGATGCTTCTATTTTAAGCTATCGCGCTTTCTCTTTCAGCCGATGGTGGATAGGTTGCCACGCCGTAATTGTTTGTCTTTTGCTTTGTTCTGCGCGCTGCCGTCTTTGTATGTGCAGGCTTTTGCCGTACCCGCGCAGAAGCGGGCCCAGCAGGAGTGGTCGCAGCCCGCGCAGTGGCTCTACGGCGCGATGACGGCGCGTTTTGAGGATCATGCGGGCAAGTATTCGGCCGCGCTGGACACGATGGCCGAGGTCGCGGTGCAAAGCGGCGAGTATGACGCGCTGGAATATGGTTTCGGCCTCGCCTGGGATACGCGGGATTTTGTCCGCGCGGAGAAGATCGCCCGCGCCTGGCTCGGCGCGTTCCCGCAGGACGAAGCGGCGCGGCTGGCGCTGTTGCGTGTGCTGCTTGCCGACGGACGCAGTAATGAGGCGCTGGGGCATATAACGACGCTGTTGGAGCGGGACGGAGGGCCGCAGATGGTGGCGCAGGTGTTCCGCGCGCTGGCGGATTTGCCGGATGGCACAGTGCGGCTGGATTTGTTGCAGCAGCTGGCCGGGCTGTTCCCGAAGAACCCGTATATTTTTTATTATTTGGGGCTGATGGCCAAGGAGCAGGGCAAGGTGACAGTCGCGCTGGACGCGTTTGACCGCGCGATTGCGCTGGACGGCAACTGGCGCGAGCTGGAATTGATGCAGGCCCAGGTGCTGGCGAGCATCGGCAGGTTGCAGGATGCGCGCAAGATTATGGACAGGATGACGACACGTTACCCGCAGGATACGAATGTGCTCTCGGCGTATGTGGATATGCTGGCCGCGCATTATCAGTGGCAGGATGCGCTGCCGCTGGCGCTGCGCTGGCAGGAATTGCAGCCGCAGGACAGTGCAGTGCGGCAGCTGGTGGCGCAGTTGTATGCTTCCGCCGGGAATTTCCCCGCTGCGTCGCAGGCGTTTCGCGAGTTGCTGGACGCGCGGCGGATCGATCTCAACACGTATCTGTTTTTCGTTGCCAACGCCGCCGAACGTGCGGGGCAGACAGATATGGCGGTATCGATGCTGGGCGAGGTCAGCAAGGATTCGACCCGCTATTTGCAGGCGCAGGAACAGTTGGCATTGCTCGCTTTCCGGCGCGGCGCTTATGATTCGGCGCAGGCGCGTTTTGCCGCATTGCGCAAGGATTTCCCCGATGACGCACAGGTGCTGGATACCTATTTGATTGAAGCGGCGCAGTTGCAGCAGGCGAAGCAGTGGAAGCGGCTGGAAACGCTGTTGCAGGAAGCGCTCGCCCGTTATCCCGATCAGGTGGATTTGCTGTATGTCCTCGCCGAATATCACGCCGCACACGGGCAGATTGAGGACGCCGCCGCGCAGTTTGCCAAGATTCTCGCCATCGACCCGGCCAATATCGACGCGCTCAACGCTTACGGCTATCTACTGTTGACGCAAACGAATGACGCGGAAAAAGCGGCAGAGTTGATTGAGGAAGCCATCAAGCTGTACCCCGATTCACCGGCGATTCAGGACAGCTACGGCTGGCTGCTGTTCCGCCAGGGCAAGACGGAAGAGGCACTATCCTGGCTGCGGCGCGCTTACGCCGCCTACCGCAGCAACGAGATTTCCGCGCACTATATCGAGGCGCTCTATGCCGCCGGTGAAAAGGCGCTGGCACAAGAGGTCTATCGCTACGAGCGGCAAGGTCAGCCGGACAACGCGTCGCTGAAAGAAATTGGCAAAAAACTGAAACTGGAACATGGCAAGAAAAAATAACAAAAACATCATCCGGGTGCTGGCTCTCGCACTGCTGCTGGCCGGTTGCGCGCAAACGCCGCCGACGGATGCCACGCAGCCGCAGGTGTATGTCGCCTTCAACCCGCAACGCTGGCTGGCCGAGGGCAAAATCGCCCTGCGCTATCCGGAATGCTCGAAAGTGCATGGCTGCAAGGAAAAAAGCGTCATGGCGACCGCCGCTTGGACGCATCAAAACAAGACGGAAATGCTGGTTCTGTCTGACCCGATGGGGCAGGAACGGATGCGGATTACCTATGGCAACGGCGTGGTCAGCGTGCGCGAAGGCTCGCAAGAACGCAGTTTCAACCGCGCCGATATGATTCGCGAAATGGGTATGCCGCTGCCCTTTGAATCATTGGCTGCCTGGCTGACGACAAAACGAGCTGATGAAACCTTCGATGCCGAAGGCTGGCATGTCGAACTGGGCGACTGGCAGGGTACGCATTACCGCAGTATCCGCCTGCGGCAAAAGGACTATCAGACACGCCTCGTCGTGCAAAATATGTATGCGATATAGCAAGATGCACAAAAAGCTGTCTTTTCCCTTGCGGGGCAATGACAAATCGCTATAATGCCCGCCTCGCGCTGACAGCGGCAGAGGACGGGCGGAACATCCGCCATAATACTGGGGTGTCGCCAAGTGGTTAAGGCACCGGGTTTTGATCCCGGCATTCGTAGGTTCGAATCCTTCCACCCCAGCCATCTTTCCTTCCCATATGCAAGGTGAACACGTGTCCAGAGGCAGCATGACCGTATTCACGGGCAATGCCAATCCGCAACTTGCCCGTCAGATCGTTCAGCATCTCGGCTTGCCGCTCGGCAATGCCATAGTCGATAAATTCTCGGATGGCGAAATCCGCGTCGAACTGCAAGAAAACGTACGCGGCAAGGATGTTTTCGTTATCCAGCCGACCAGTCATCCGACCAATGACAGCATCATGGAACTGCTCATTTTGAGCGATGCCTTGCGCCGGGCTTCTGCCAACCGCATTACTGCCGTTATCCCCTACTTTGGCTATTCCCGTCAGGATCGTCGTCCGCGCTCGGCACGGGTGCCGATTTCCGCCAAAGTCGTCGCCAACATGATTGTTGGCGTCGGCATAGATCGCGTTCTCACGCTTGACCTGCATGCCGACCAGATTCAGGGATTCTTTGATTTCCCGGTGGACAACATCTACGCCACGCCCATCATCCTCAATGACCTGCTGGCACAGGACTTCAAAAACCCGGTAGTCGTCTCGCCGGATATTGGCGGTGTCTTGCGGGCTCGTGCTACTGCCAAGCAAATGAATGCCAAACTGGCCATCATCGACAAACGCCGTCCGCGGCCGAATGAATCCGAAGTGATGAACATCATCGGTGACAGCATCGAAGGCTGCGACTGCATCCTGGTGGATGACATGGTTGACACCGCCGGCACCCTGACCAACGCCGCGACAGCCTTGAAAGAACGCAACGCGCGTTCCGTTACTGCTTACTGCACCCACGCCATCCTCTCCGGCAAAGCTATCGAAAACATCGAGGCATCCGGCATGGATCAACTGATTGTGACGGATTCCATCGCCCTGCGCGAACCGGCCAAAGCCTGCAAGAAAATCCGCGTCCTGTCCATTGCCGGACTGGTGGCGGAAAGCATCCGCCGCATTCACGTGGAAGAATCCATTTCTTCGCTGTTCGTCAACTGAACCGGACGAATACGAAAAACAGGAGAGCGCTGGTCGCAAGCGCTCTTTTTTATCTTTAAGGAGAAAAATATGAGTAACTACGCTTATACCCTGAGTGCCAAAGTCCGCCAGGACAACGGGAAAGGTGCGAGCCGCCGCCTGCGTCGGGAAGGACTGGTACCCGCCATCATCTACGGCGGTGAAGACAAACCGCTATCCATCGCCCTCTCGCAAGACGCACTGGTGCGCTACGGCAAATTCGACAGCTTCTACTCACAAATCATCTGCCTGCAAGTTGAAGGGCAGGGTGATGTCGAAGTCATCGTGCGTGACGTACAACGCCACCTCTACAAACCGCTGTATCAGCATCTTGACTTCCAGCGCGTCGTGCGTGGTCAGGAACTGCAAGCCACCGTCAGCCTGCACTTTGCCAACGAAGAAAGCAGCGTCGGCGTCAAGGCGGGCGGCTTGGTCGAACACCATCTCAACAGTGTGGACATTATCTGTTTGCCGCGTGACCTGCCGGAAAACATCACCGTTGATATGGCAGAGGTTGCCTTGGGTGATGTAATCCATCTGCGTGATCTCAAACTGCCGCAAGGTGTGCGCCTCGTTCACGATGACGAACGCGCCGATGCCGTTGTCGCGCAAATCGTTCATCCGAACCGTGCGGCAGCCGCTGACGACAGTGATGGTGAAAGCGCCGCATCAAGCGACAGCGATGCCGAATAAACATGATCAAACTGATCGTCGGCCTCGGTAATCCCGGGGAACGCTACCAAAAAACCCGCCACAACGCGGGTTTTTGGTTATTGGATCAACTGGCGGTAAACGAAGGCGCCCGTCTCGTCGAAGACAAAAAATTCCAGGGTGAGTACGGCAAAATCTTTTTGGCCAACCAGCCGCTGCACCTGCTCAAGCCGCTCACCTTTATGAACGCCAGCGGGCGGGCGGTGAGTGCTATGGCCAAATTCTATGACATCGCCCCGGAAGAAATCCTCGTTGTCCATGACGAACTCGACTTGCCCGAAGGTGCGGTCAAACTCAAATACGGCGGCGGACACGGCGGGCATAACGGCCTGCGCGACATTATCGCCGCGCTCGGCAGCAAAGACTTTTACCGCCTCCGTCTCGGCATCAACCATCCGGGCGACCGCAACCAGGTCATAGATTACGTCCTGCACCCGCCAGGCAAAGTCGAGCAGGCACAAATCGACACCGCCATCACGCGCGGCCTGCACATCCTGCCGGTTCTGCTGCAAGAAGGTGCGGAAAAAGCCATGCACCGCCTGCACAGTACCGCCTGAAACAGACATAAAAACCGCCGCGATTCACAATGCGGCCGTTTCACACGAAACAAGAGGAAACACCACATGGGATTCAACTGCGGCATCGTCGGCCTGCCGAACGTCGGCAAGTCCACCCTCTTCAATGCCCTGACCAACGCGGGCATTGATGCGCAAAATTACCCCTTTTGCACCATTGAGCCCAACACCGGCATCGTCTATATGCCCGATCCGCGCCTGGATGCACTGGCAGCCATTGTCAAACCCGAACGCGTCCTGCCGACCACCATGGAATTCGTGGACATCGCCGGCCTCGTCGCCGGCGCATCCCAGGGTGAAGGACTGGGCAACCAGTTCCTCGCCAACATTCGCGAGACAGACGCCATCGCCCAAGTCGTGCGCTGCTTCGATAACGACGACGTCGTCCATGTCGCAGGCAAAATTGACCCGTTGAGCGACATTCAGGTCATCGAAAGCGAGCTGATACTGGCTGACCTGGCCTCGCTGGAAAAAGCCCAGCAACGCCTGGCCCGCATCGCCAAAGGCGGTGACAAAGACGCCAAGCTCAAACTCGACATCATCGCCCGTCTTACCCCGCATCTTGAAGACGGCAACCTTGCGCGCACCCTGCCGCTGGCCGACGAAGAGAAAAAAGCCCTGCGCGAACTCTTCCTGCTCACCATGAAGCCGATGATGTACGTCGCCAACGTGGACGAAGCGCACATTAACGGCGACAACGCCTACGTGCAGCAAGTGCGCGACAAAGCCGGACAAAGCGGTGCCGTCGTCGTCACCGTTTGCGCGGCGATTGAAGCCGAACTGTCGCAACTGGAAGGCGACGAACAGGGCGAATTGCTCGCCGGTTACGGCCTTGCCGAACCCGGCCTGAACCGCGTCATCCGCGCCGGGTACGACCTGCTCGGTCTCGGCACCTACTTCACCGCCGGGGTCAAAGAAGTCCGCGCCTGGACCATGCCCGCCAACGCCACCGCGCCGCAGGCCGCAGGCGTCATCCACACCGACTTCGAGCGCGGCTTCATCCGTGCCGAAGTCATCGCCTACGACGACTTTATCCGCTACCACGGCGAAGCGGGTGCCAAAGAAGCCGGTAAATGGCGGCTCGAAGGCAAAGACTACCGCGTTCAGGAAGGCGACATCATTCATTTCCGCTTCAACGTCTGATTCCGCTAACATAGCGCCCTCACCACACAACACACTAAGGAACCCCAATGGCAAACTACTCAACCAACGAATTCAAGGCCGGCCTGAAAATCATGCTTGACGGCGACCCCTACAACATCGTCGAAAACGAATTCGTCAAACCCGGCAAAGGCCAAGCCTTCAACCGCGTCAAAGTCCGCAACCTCAAAACCGGCCGCGTCATCGAGCGCACCTTCAAATCCGGCGACAGCGTCGAAGCCGCCGATGTGCACGAAACCGAAATGCAATACCTCTACAAAGACGAAAGCAGCTGGCACTTCATGCACCCCGAGACCTTCGAACAACTGCAAGCCGATGCCGCCGCCGTCGCCGACGCCGACAAATGGATGCTCGAACAGGCGCTGTGCACCGTCGTCCTCTGGAACGGCAACATCATCAGCGTTACCGCGCCGAACTTCGTCGAACTCAAAGTCGTGGACACCGACCCCGGCCTGCGCGGCGACACCTCGGGCGGCGGCGGCAAACCGGCCACCCTCGAAACCGGCGCCGTCGTCCGCGTGCCGCTCTTCATGAACATTGGCGACGTCATCCGCGTCGATACCCGCAGCGGCGAATACCTCGGACGCGCCAAAGAATAACCCCCGCACGGGAAGGAGCACACCATGCTCAGCCGCAGCCTCGCCCTGCTTGCCCCCATCGTCGTCGTTTCCTGCGTCACCGTCAACATCTACTTCCCGGCGGCGGCCGTCGAAAAAGCCGCCGACCAAATCATCCACGATGTCTGGCGGCAAAACAGCGGCAACCGGAGTGCAACCGACGGCGCACCACAAGAAACCGCACCGGCAAAAAGCGGACACAGCGCGCATCGCCTTGATCCGCGCCACATCCTCATCGCCGTGCTGAACGGCATCAGCAGCGAAGCCCACGCGCAAAACGTGGACTTCAATGCCACCTCGCCGCAAATCGAGCAAATCAAGGCGCGCATGGCGGGGCGCTTCGGCGAACTGCGCCCCTTTCTCGACAAAGGCGCGATCGGCCTCACCGCCGACGGCCTTATCGCCGTGCGCGACGCGGGCGCCGCCGAAATGCGCGACCGCGCCCGCATGAACCAGCTCGTCAACGCCGAAAACAAAGACCGCAAAGCCCTCTACCAGGCCATTGCGGATGCCAACAACCAGCCAAACTGGGCGGCACAAATCCAGAAAACCTTCGCCGAACGCTGGATCAGCCAGGCCGGCAAAGGCTGGTGGTACCAAAGCGGCGGCGGCTGGAAACAGAAATAAAACCCTATTCGTGAGATGCCTGAAAACAGGCTTCTCACAAATCCATGCAGCATGGGGAAATATTCCATTGCTGAATCCCAACCATTGAATCAGGAGTAAAAAATGGGAAACTTCACAATCGGTATTATCTTTATAATTATTGGCGTAATTTGTTTAATCGCTATTGATAGAAGACAGTTTTATCGCCGCATTGAAAGAGAAAAAATGGGGGGGGGGGGGGGGGGGGGACTGATGACAGTTATACAAAAGTTGCAAGCAAAGGCCTTGTTGAGGGCACAATAATTATTATATCCAGACTTATGATAATCTTAGGTGGTGTATTGGTTCTCTTTGTTTTATTTGATGTTCTGTGCCCAAGCACAACTTCTTGCAAGTGGTGATCCGAAAGATATGCCCAACGAATCCATCAATAACACAAAGAGAAAAAACAAGGGAGAAAATCCCTTGTTTTTATTCCCGGGAGCGCCGCCTAAACCCGCCCGCATGCCAAACGGCATACCGCTCGGATCATTATCCGGATGGCTCATATTTCAAGATGACGCGGAATGAATTACTGACCGCCGGCGAGCGCGGCGTCATGCCAATCCCAAGAAGCAAGACAGGATTTGTAGGGTGGGCTTTAGCCCACCATCGGCGTTATCACGGCGGGCTGCAGCCTGCCCCGCCTCTCCTTGTCGCCACCATGTTTGGGCGATTCAACCACACCCCGCACAAACCGCTTGCCGCCCGGCCACAAGGCGGCATCTGATGACACAACTCACCGTCTCCGCCCCCGGCTCAATCATGATCAGCGGCGAGCACGCCGTGGTCTATGGGGCGTCCGCCATCGTCTGCGCTGTCGCCGCGCGCATCCGCATCCATGCCACAACCCGCGCCGACCGCCGCCTCATCATCCACAGCGCGCTGGCTGCACACACCACCGACCTCGACACCCTCGCCGACCATCCCAAATTGCGCTTTATCCTCGCCGCCCTGCGCCAGACACCACCCGCCTGCGGCCTGGAACTCGACATTCTCAGCGAAATCGACCCCACCCTCGGCCTCGGTTCATCTGCTGCCGTAACCGCCGCCTGCACCGCCCTGCTTGCCCGCCTGCGCGGCGATGCCTGCGACCCGCCTGCCCTGCACCGCGCGGCGCACCGTACCATCCTCACCGTGCAACAGCGCGGCAGCGGTGCCGACCTCGCCGCCTCGCTGGCGGGCAGCATCATTGCCTACACCCCCGCCACAGACATCACATCTGCCCGCATCCGCCCACTGCCACTGCCGCCCACCGGCCTCAGCCTGCGCTATGCGGGCTACAAAACGCCGACCGCTACCGTGCTGGCGCAGCTCGCCGCCCGTGCCGCAGCCGAACCACAGCGTTACCGGGAATGCTACGCGCAAATGGGCGCGAACAGTGCGGCCACCATCGCAGCCGCCGCAAGCGGTGACTGGCCGGACGTTTACCGCCTGCTGAATGATTACCAGACCTTGATGACCGCCCTCGGCGTCTGTGATGCGGTGCAAGCGGCGCACATCGCCGCTGCCCGCCCGCATGCCCATGCAGTAAAAATCAGCGGCAGCGGCCTCGGCGACTGTATCCTCGCGCTTGCCGACACCCCGCCACCGCAGCATCAGCCGGTCACCATCGCCGCCGACGGCATTCGCTTTGATGCGTAAGAACCGGCAGCCGCCGGTTTTTTTGCATGGCCGCAGCAAACGGGGCAGACCTCATGCGGCGGGCGGAAAAACCGCAAGCGGAGCGCCCGGGCGGGGTCGTGCGGTTTTCAGCGACTTGCCCGCCGCGCGTATTGCTATTGCTTATTGCTGATACCGGCCAGATACAATCGGATATGTATATTTCCTGATGACGGTTTTGTTTCATTTGCCTATGGTTTTCCTTTTATGTGCACATATCGCGCCCTATTCTGCCGGATTATGGTGAGATTCCCTACCACCTATATTGCGCCGATACACGTCGCCGTACAGATAAATAAATTCTGTCCGCAATATGCGTATTTAGTAATTATCAATATTTTCCTTGTATATTCAGCGCGATAAACGGGCAAAGTACGCGTTATGCCGTTCTGTTTGCTTGACGGAAATCATGGCCGCTTCACATAATGATGCACGGATTCGGCGTTACCTGAATGCAGGTGGGCGATTCCGGACAATTCCCGCATCATTGCCCGATGCCTGCATGCTGTTTGCGATGAATCCCCTGTTGTTTTTATTCAAAATGTAAGGAGATTGTTATGTCTTCCAGATTCATGGGTACCATAAGCGGTGTTGCATTGGCCTTATTGCTTGCCGGTTGCGGCGGCGGTGGCCCCGGTATCAAGATTGTCCCATCGCCCAAGCCCACGCCCAATATTCCTGCGCCCGCGCCAACGCCCGGCAAGAATGTCTATCGCAGCATGCGTTCTTACAACACCGACAAGCACGCTGCCGATGGTTCGGTATCCGGCAATGCGCCCAGTTTCGATACGCTGACCTTCAATGGCAGGGAATTGCCGCTGGTCGTGTCTGGTATAAAAAACGGACGGATCGTTGCCCTGGACAGGGGCGTGGTGCTGGGCGGCGTTTCTTACAGGAAGTTCTATGTCGGCACGACCCGACAGGCGAATGCCCGCTTTGGTGCCCTCAATTACGACGGCAACAATATCGTCTTCCATCAGGGATATTTGTCTGCCAATGTCCCGGCAAAAGGCGAGGCGGAATATGTCGGCGACGTGCTTCATGTCAATAATGCCGATAACGCTTACAGCAACGGCGTGATGATTGCGAGGGCCAATTTCGCCGACAAGACCCTGAAAATGGCCTTTACCAAACCGGGCGACAAGAGCAATTTCGTTGATCGCAATCTGGAAGCGACGATTAACGGCAACAAATTTTCAGGCATTACCAACAATACGCACGTTGACGGTGCCTTCTACGGCGACAATGCCAAAGAGATGGCCGGGCACTACACGAACCCGACGGAGAATTTCCAGGGTGCGTTCGGCGGCACACAGCAATGGTCGCGCGGTACCGGTACGAATTGACAGACTGACGGGATCGCCTTCTTCGTCCTGCCCCTGCGTCGCAGGGGCTTTCTGTTGACGCGCGCCCTGAAATGGCGCCCTCCTTTTTTGTTATCATGCAACGAAAAATTCAATGGAAACAGGCATGAATGTATTTTTTACCGCAGATACGCATTTCTTCCATCACGGCATCATCAAGTACTGCCACCGCCCCTTTCGCAGTGTGCACGAGATGAACAGCGCTATCATCGCCCGCTGGAATGCCCAGGTCGGCAAGGGCGACCGCGTTTACCACCTCGGCGATGTCTCCTTCGGCGGACTGGCCGAAACCTTCCGCCTGCTCGCCGAACTCAACGGCGAAATCTGCCTCATCAGTGGCAATCATGATGACGAACTCGGCGCCGATCCCTATCTCGCCGAGCGCTTCCGCTGGATCAGGCCCTACCACGAAGAAACACTGGATGGACAGACGCTGGTGATGTTCCATTACCCCATTCTGGAATGGCGCGGCGCGCAGCGCGGCAGTTGGCATCTCTACGGCCACACCCACGGCTGCGTACGGCTGCACGGTGCGGCGCTGGATGTCGGCATCGACGCCCACCCCGCCTTCCGGCTCTGGCATTGGAACGACGTGCGCGCGCGGCTGGCGCATATCCTGCCGCTGCCCTACCCGCCGCATCCGCCCAGGCACACCTGACACTGGCGAAAATCACCACTGCACGGCGGCGTTATCATCATTTCTCCCGGATGCAAGGCGGGAATACCTACAATGATTACGTGATGCGGTAAAACCCGCTCAATCCGCGCGCCATTCCTTGCCAAGCGGCAGGCGGCGCGCTATCGTGCCACCCCCAACCCATATCACAGAGGAAATCCCATGAGCAGAGAAGTCCCCGCCGTCTTCGGCAGCGTGTTTTACCCCGAAATGCCGGTCATCGCCTTTGAGGGCGGCGCCTGGCAGCCGCTGCGCTGGCAAAGCAGCGCGGAAATGCCCTTCCCGCCCGGCGCGCACGCCCTGCATTACGGCAGCGAATGCTTCGAGGGGCTGAAAGCCTTCCGCCAGCAAAACGGCGACATCGTCATCTTCCGCCCCGACGACAACATCGCGCGCATGCGGCAAAGCGCCCGCCTGCTGCAAATGCCGGTACCGGAAGCGGATACCTACCGCGCCGCGCTGTTCGAACTGGTCAAGCGCGCTGCCGACATCGTCCCCGATGCGCCGAACGCCATGTACCTGCGTCCGACCCTGGTCGGCACCGACCCCGTTATCGGCAAGGCGGGCAGCGGCACGACGAGCGCCCTGCTCTACATCCTCGCCTCGCCGGTCGGCGACTACTTCAAAGTCGGCTCGCCGATGAAACTGCTGGTCGAGACCGAACACATGCGCTGCGCGCCGCACATGGGGCGCATCAAATGCGGCGGCAACTACGCCTCCGCCCTGCCGTGGGTGCTGGATGCCAAAGCAAAATACGGCGCAAACCAGGTGCTCTTCTGTCCGGGTGGCGACGTGCAGGAAACGGGTGCCAGCAACTTCATGCTGATCAAGGGCGACGAAATCATCACCAAACCGCTCACCGATGCATTCCTGCACGGGGTTACCCGCGCCTCGGTGCTGCAAATCGCCGCCGACCTCGGCTACCGCGTCAGCGAGCGCGATTTCACTGTCGCCGAACTGCAAGCGGCAGTCGAAGGCGGCGCGGAAGCGATACTGACCGGCACGGCGGCGGTCATCTCGCCCGTTACCGCCTTTGTCATCCACGGCAAAGAAATCCCTGTTACCGGCGGACAGGAACGCGGTCTCGCCATCCGCAAGGCCATCACCGACATCCAGTACGGCATCGCCCCCGACCGCTACGGCTGGATTCACAAAGTCGCCTGATGCCCGCCTGCCGCATAAAAAACGCCGCGACAATGCGGCGTTTTTTATGCGGCGTTGCGCACATGACAAAATTCGTCCTGCGGGCGAACACCCTTACCTCTTTCTCGCCGCGCGAGCTGTTCCCGTCCCGCAAGCGGGGGGAAGGGAAGAGCGGTTGGCACCGTTTCGTACCGGCTTTTTCGTGTATGGCAAAAAATGAAGCGCCCCGGAATGAAGCCGTTTGCATGGAGAAAAACCTTCCCGCTTGCGGTCGCCCGGCGACGGTAGGGAAGAAACATGGAAAACAACATCAAAAAAGATTTGCCGTGTCCAAAGGACCATGCGGCGATGTGCCAGAAGCGGTAATGCGGCAAAGAGATTGCGCCACCGGTTGGGTGAAGGGATGGGAGGCTACCGGGCGGGCAGGGATTCGAGTTCCAGCGGTACGGCGCTGACGGGGATGGGTTCGACGCTGTTTTTGCCGCTGGCGGCGGTCGCGGCCGGGTCGGTTTCGAGTTTGAGTTGCCGATCAAGAGGGCGGGCATCCGGCGGCAGCAAGGGCTCGGCACCGGTCGTGAATGCGGCGGTGGCCTTGCGCCGTTTTTCCCGCTCGACAAGGGCAGGGATGTCGGGGATGTCCGCCATTTCGCTGTCGGGCAGGACGAAGTAGGTTTCGTTTTTGCCGATCATGCCGTAGTCCTCGCGCGCTTTTTCTTCGAGGGCGTAGTAGGCTTCGGGCGATTTGAGATTTTCGACTTCGACACGCAGGGCGTCGTTGCGGTCGTTCAATAGTTTGTTTTCGCGCAAATGCAAGCCGACCTGCTGGCGCAGGTCGGCAATATGTTCCTGGGTACGGTTCTGCAACCGCCACAGGTAGGCGTTTATGAGACCGAGGCTTCCCACGATGGCGAGCAGCATCAGGGTAATAAACGCTTTTTTCATGCCGCTCAGTTTTTGATTTTGCCGAGAAGGGCGGCTTTGCCGCCGTAGCGGGCCTCAGCACCGAGTTCGGCTTCGATGGTCAGCAGGCGGTTGTATTTGGCGACACGGTCAGAGCGGCACAGTGAACCGGTCTTGATTTGCGTGGCGCTAGTGGCAACGGCGATGTCGGCAATGGTGGTGTCCTCAGTTTCGCCGGAACGGTGCGAGACGATGGCGGCGTAGCCGGCATCTTCAGCCATTTTGATGGCTTGCAGGGTTTCGGAGAGGGAGCCAATTTGGTTCGGCTTGATGAGGATGGCATTGGCGATGCCTTTTTCGATGCCTTCTTTGAAGATGCGGGTGTTGGTGACGTAGAGGTCGTCGCCGACGAGCTGCACTTTGCCGCCGAGTTTGTCGGTGAGGATTTTCCAGCCGTCCCAGTCGCTTTCGTCAAGGCCGTCTTCGATGGAGACGATCGGGTAGCGCTCAACGAGGCCGGCGAGGTAGTCCACAAATTCGGCAGAGGTGAAGGTTTTGCCTTCGGAAGCGAGGCTGTATTTGCCGTTTTCGTAGAGTTCGGAAGCGGCAACGTCAAGGGCGAGGTAGATTTGTTCGCCGGCTTTGTAGCCTGCTTTGGCGATGGCTTCCATGATGACTTGCAGGGCTTCTTCGTTGGAGCCGAGGTCAGGGGCAAAGCCGCCTTCGTCGCCGACGCCGGTAGAAAGGCCTTTGTCATGCAGGACTTTTTTCAGGGTGTGGAAGATTTCGGAACCGGCGCGCAGGGCTTCGTGGAAGCTATTGAAGCCGGCAGGCATGATCATGAATTCCTGGATGTCCACGCTGTTGTCGGCGTGTTCGCCGCCGTTGACGATGTTCATCATCGGTACGGGCAGGGTGTAGCCGGTGGTGTTGTGCAGCACGGCGTAGAGCGGTTTTTTCAGGCTGGCAGCCTTGGCGTGGGCGAGAGCGAGGGAGACGCCGAGGATGGCGTTTGCGCCGAGGTTCTTTTTGAAGTCGTCGCCGTCGAGGTCGAGCATGATTTTGTCGAGGGCGGTGAGGTCGTCAATGGCTTTGCCTTTGAGCGCCGGGCCGAGTTTTTCGTTGACGTTGGCAACGGCTTTGGTTACGCCTTTGCCGAGGTAGCGGGCTTTGTCGCCATCGCGCAGTTCGAGGGCTTCACGCGAGCCGGTGGAGGCGCCGGAAGGAACGCCAGCGGTGCCTTGTGCGCCGTCGGAGAGGGTGACGGTGACTTGCACGGTCGGGTTGCCGCGCGAGTCGAGGATTTCGAGGGCTTTGACGTTTTGTACGGTTGTCGTCATTGTGTTGGCTCCTGTTGGTTAGAGGGTTTTGGCGATGTTGTCGAGCGCTTGCAGTTGTTTGAGCAGCGCGGACATTTGTCCCAGTGGCCAGGCGTTCGGCCCGTCGGAGAGGGCTTTGTCCGGGTCGGGGTGGGTTTCCATGAACAGCCCCGCGACGCCGACGGCAACTGCCGCGCGCGCGAGTACCGGCACGAATTCGCGCTGCCCGCCGGAGGAGGCGCCTTGTCCGCCCGGCAGTTGCACGGAATGGGTGGCGTCGAAGACGACGGGGCAGCCGGTTTCTTTCATCACCGGCAGCGAGCGCATATCGGAGACGAGGTTGTTGTAGCCGAAGCTCACGCCGCGTTCGCACAGCATGATGCGCCCGTTGCCGGTGCTTCTGGCTTTGTCGGCGACGTGGCGCATATCCCACGGCGCGAGGAACTGGCCTTTTTTGATGTTGACGGGCAGCCCTTGCGCGCAGACGTTGTGGATGAAGTTGGTCTGGCGGCAGAGGAAGGCGGGGGTTTGCAGCACGTCCACCACGGCGGCGACTTCATCGAGCGGGGTGTCTTCGTGCACGTCGGTGAGGACAGGGACGCCAATCTCGGCTTTGACTTTGGCGAGGATGCGCAGCCCTTCGGCGATGCCGGGGCCGCGATAGCTGGCGCCGGATGAGCGGTTGGCCTTGTCGAAGGAGGATTTGTAGATGAAGGGGATGCCGAGGTCCTCGGTGATGGTTTTCAGGGTTTCCGCCGTTGCAAGGGCGAGGGCTTCGGACTCGATGACGCAGGGACCGGCGATGAGGAAGAAGGGGCGGTCGTTGCCGATGTGGTGTCCGCAGAGGTTCATCGGTCTGCTCCGTCGTGATGGGCGCGCGCGGCGCGGATGAAGGATTCGAAGAGCGGGTGCCCTTTGCGCGGGGTGGAGGTAAATTCGGGGTGCGACTGACAGGCGATGAACCACGGGTGATCGGGCAGTTCGATGACTTCGACGAGGCCGTTGTCTTCGGAGCGGCCGGAGATGACGAGCCCCGCTTCTTCGAGGCGTTTTTCGTAGTGGCTGTTCACTTCGTAGCGGTGGCGGTGGCGTTCGTTGATAATTTCCGCGCCGTAGATTTGTGCAATTTTGCTGCCGGATTTGAGCCGCGCCGGCAGGGCGCCGAGGCGCATGGTGCCGCCGAGGTCGCTTTGTTTGTCGCGCTGTTCGGTCTCGCCACGTTCGTTCACCCATTCGGTGACGAGAGCGACCACGGGTTCCTGGCTGCTATCGCCCCATTCGGTGCTGCCCGCGTTTTCGATGCCGAGGACGTGGCGCGCGTATTCGATGACGGCGAGCTGCATGCCGAGGCAGATGCCGAGGTAGGGGATGCGGTTTTCGCGCGCGTATTGCACGGCGCGGATTTTGCCGTTGATGCCGCGATTGCCGAAGCCGCCCGGCACGACAACACCGTCCACGCCTTCCAGCAGCGACACGCCCTGCCGGTGCAGGTCTTCGGAATCGATGTAGCGGATGTTCACCGCGTTGCCGCTGCGGATGCCGGCGTGATAGAGCGCTTCGTTGAGCGATTTGTAGGCGTCGGTGAGATCCACGTATTTGCCGACCATGGCAATCGTCACTTCGTGCTTCAGGTTAGCGATGGCGTCGTTGACCTGCTGCCAGTCGCTGAGATCAGCGGGGGCGGCATCGAGGGCGAAGTGGCGCATGACGACTTCGTCCACACCCTGCTTGTGATAGAGCAGCGGGATTTCGTAGATATTTTTTACGTCCAGTCCGGCGAAGACGGCATCGGCGGGGACATTGGTGAAGAGGGCGATCTTACGTCGCTCGTCGTCGGGAATATCGCGGTCGGCGCGGCAGATCAGCATATCCGGCTGGATGCCGATGGAGCGCAATTCCTTGACGCTGTGTTGCGTCGGCTTCGTTTTCAGTTCCCCGGCGGCGGCGATGTAGGGCAGGAGCGTCAGGTGGATATACATACAGCGGCTGCGGCCGAGCTGGGCACCGAGCTGGCGGATGGCTTCGAGAAACGGCAGCGATTCGATGTCGCCGACCGTGCCGCCGATTTCCACCAGCGCAATATCCGCTCCTTCGGCGGCGCGCAATACGTAAGACTTGATGGCATCGGTAATATGCGGGATGACCTGCACCGTCGCGCCGAGATAATCGCCGTGGCGTTCCTTGCGGATTACCTCGGCGTAAATGCGGCCGGTGGTGCAATTATTGAACTGGGTGGCGCGCATGCGCACGAAGCGCTCGTAGTGGCCGAGGTCGAGGTCGGTTTCCGCGCCGTCGTGGGTGACGAACACCTCGCCGTGCTGGAAGGGGCTCATCGTCCCCGGATCGACATTAATATAAGGGTCGAGCTTGATCAGCGTGATGCGCAGCCCGCGTGATTCCAGAATGGCGCCCAAAGAAGCGGCGGCGATGCCCTTCCCCAAAGAAGAAACCACGCCGCCGGTAACAAAAATAAACTTGGTCATGCGTCCGAAACCGATGAAAAATGATGCGAAATGCTAACAGAATGCGCCTGTTGATGCCAGTCAAACGCCAGCCCGTCCCGGCCTGCCGCCGCGCCGAAACCGCCCAGCCACGCCGCCTCGCCGTCCACCAGGAGGAGCGGCAGGCGGCGGCGCAGATACGGCGGCACCCCGCTGTTTTGCAAGAAATTTTTCAGTGACTGCGGATAACGCTGCCCCGGCGCCTGCCAGCGCGCCGCACAAGGGAACAGCGCCCAGCGGCAATCCCTGCCCGCCAGCAAATCCTGCCCCGCGCGCAGGCGCAACACGCCCACGCCTGGCCAATCGCTTACCGCCGCAAACGGCGGCGGCGATTGTGGAGTGCTGGCGCGGAACAGATGCAGACAGCCGCGATGCTGCACCACCACCGTCCCGCCATAACACAATTCCGCATGACCATTCTGCCCGCCGAGCGCCTCCACAAATGACAACAACCGCTTGCCCGGCGGCGCAGGCTGTCCGGCGCGCTGCAACCAGCGGCGCAACAACGCCTTCGCGACCATCGCCCCATGCGCGGCAACCAGCGCATCCCACGGCAATACCGTCTGCGCCGCGCCCAGAATCCCGTCCAGCAACGCCTGCTGCACCGCCTGCGCCTCCGCCAGCCAGCCCGCCGAACGCGCGACCGCTGCCGCCATCTCCGCCAGCGGCGGCAAACCAGTATGCCGCAGGCGGTTGCGGGCAAAACGCGTATCCGCATTGCTGGGATCATCGAGAAACGCCACCCTCTCGGCGGCGACAAACGCCTCAATATCGGCGCGCGGCGTATCCAGCAGCGGCCGCCAGTGCGCGCCATCCGCGAACGGCCGCTGCGCGGGCATCGCGGCGAGGCCGTCCAGCCCGCTGCCGCGCAACAACTGCAAAAAAAACGTCTCCACCTGATCCTCGCGGTGATGCGCGGTAAGCAGCACCCCGCGCGGCGGCAGACGCGCCGCCAGTGCCTGATAACGCAGCGCCCGCGCCCGCGCCTCCATGCTTTCCCCCGCCGCCGCCTGCCAATCGAGCCGCAACACCTCGCAAGCGACTCCGCGCGCCGCCGCCTCACGCACACAAAACGCGCCCCACGCACCGCTTGCCGTCGACCAGCCGTGATCCACATAACAGGCGGTTAGCGGCACGATGAGCCGCTGCCGCACGGCGACCAGCGCCTGCAACAGCGCCATGCTGTCGCGCCCGCCGCTCAACGCGAGCACATACGCGGCGGGGCGGTACGCCGCCTGCCAGCGCCAGAAAGGGGAAGACCCGGAAAGCAGCATCAAAATATCCCGAAGAAAAACAGCGTGAGGATACAGCAAGCGGCGCATAAAAAAGCCCGCTTGCGCGGGCTTTTGTCATCGGCAGACGCTTTATTCGGTAATCGCGCCGCGTGTGCCGTGCAGACCGATGGCTTCCAGCTCTTCGCCCGCGACAAAACCGGCGATTTCTTCGGCGCGGTTGCCGTAAAAGCTCAAGATGTATTGATAGTCGTCGAGCAGGCCGCTCGCATCGCCGCTGATGTCGGTACTGATGCTGCCGTCTTGCAGAGTGTAGGTGTGGAAGGGGGCCTCGGCAAGGGTGATACCGCCGCCGTAACGGGCCATGTTCCTGACGTAACCCGAACCGCGCCTTGCGCCGAAATCGACGTTGTAGGTGAAGGTGCCGCGTTCGCCCTGATCAAAGGCAATGCCGGTGTAGGTTGCCTTGCCCGCCCGTGGCACGGCGGACTCCGGCGTGATGTCGCCATATTGATTGATAGTCAAGAACTCGTTGCCGTTGTAGGTGGCAGCCACGCCGCTGCGGAAGCCCTGATAGCTGCGCACGTTGACCGTTGCGCTGCCACTGTCGTCCGTCGCAACGCCGCTGAGGCTGGCATAGCCGGACGGCAGGCTGCGGTAGTCATGGATGCTGACATAGCCGCTGCCGCGCCGTTCGGATTTTATGAAGGGGCGGTTATTGACGGTAATCGTAATGGGGCGGAAAACGTTGCCGCCAATAATTTCTGCCTGCTGGCTGCCGGCTTTTCTGGCATCAAACGCCGCCGTTTCGGCCGCCGTCGGCTGTGCGGGGGCGGGGACGAGGATCCTGCCGCTGCGGGTGCCCGTATTGCCGCCGTTATTGGGGGTGGTGGTCACGTTGCCTGCGTTGCGGTTGCCGTTATCGGCGGGGGTGATGGCGTCATCCGAACCGCCGCCGCAGGCGGCGAGCAGGGCGGCAGCGACGATGGCGGCCAAGTTGAGGGTGGTTTTGTGCATGGTTGTGTCTCCTGTGCAGTTGGCTTGTTGTTGCTGCTTTATTCGGTAATCGCGCCGCGTGTGCCGTGCAGGCCGATGCCTTCCAACGAATTGTTGACCGCGAAGCCGGATATTTCCTCGGCATGGTCGCCGTAAAAACCCAGGGAATAAGCGAAACGGTCGCCATCAGTAGTGGATGCCGTGCCTGCGATGCCTGTGGCGGTATTGCCATCAAGCATTTGCCGCGTCCCAAAATTGCTTTTTGCGAGGGTGATATTGCCGTAGCGGCTGAGGCCGTCAATACGCCCCTCACCGCTCTTCGCGCCGAAATCTACGTTGTAAGTAAGACTGCCGCGCTCGTTCCGGTCGAAAGCAGTGCCGGTATAGGTTGCCTTGCCTGCCGTGGGGATGGTGACGGGCGGGGTGTGTATGCCATAAGGCAAGTAAACGACAGATACGTCGTTGGTGTTATACACAATGGTTACACCACTGCGGAAACCCTGATAGCTGCGGATGCTGGCCGGCATGGTGGTACTGGAACCGCTTTCGGTACCGGTACCGGTGATACTGGAAAAACCGCTCGGCAGGCTGCGGAAATCCCCTTCCAGGAGGCCCGTGTCGCCATTTTTGTAAGCGCGAACGAGAGTGCGGCCGTTGGCGTTGATGGTGTAAGGGCGAAAGCCGTCGCTGACCAACACTACCGCCTCAGTGCGGAACTGTTTACCGGTATTGAACGCCGCCGTTTCGGCTGCCGTCGGTTGTGCGGGGGCAGGGACGAGGATCCTGCCGCTGCCCGTATTGCCGCCGTTATTGGGGGTCACGTTGCCCGCGTTGCGGTTGCCGTTATCGGCGGGGGTGATAGTGTCATCCGAACCGCCGCCGCAGGCGGCGAGCAGGGTAGCGGCGACGATGGCGGCCAGGTTGAGGGTGGTTTTGTGCATGGTGTTACTCCTGTGCTGTTTGAATGTCGGAGTTTAGTTTATTTTTTTTTTTTGCAATCAACAAGTTATTCTGTGCCCGTTCGGGCGGACGATGCCGCCGGGCATCGCAGCCGTGCGGTTGCCGCCCCGCCCGTCTGCCATTATCCTAACCGCTTCTTCATTTTTGCCGGATTGCCGCCATGACCCTGTTCCGTTCCATCCTGGTTTTCGCCGTTGCCTACCTGCTCACCGCCTGCGGCACGCGCCCGCCGTTGTTGCCCGTCGAACCCGTGCAACCGCCGCTTGAGCCGGAAACCCCGGCGCAGCCCGCCCAGCCTGCCAATTTTGCCGAATGGCAGCAGGCCTTCGCCCGGCGCGCCGCCGCCGCCGGCATCGCCGACAGCGACATCCGGCAATTACTCGCCCGCACCCATTACGAAGAAAAAGTGGTCAGCGCCGACCGCAAACAGCCGGAGCTGAACAAAATGGTCTGGGCGTACCTCGACAACGCCGTCTCCGATGACCGCATCCGGAAAGGGCGCGCCCAGCTCGCCCGCTACCGCGACCTCTTGCAGCAGATTGAGGCGCAGACGGGCGTCGGCGCGGCCTACATCGTCGCCTTCTGGGGCATGGAAAGCGCCTACGGCGAGAACACCGGCAACGTTGACCTCATCCAGGCACTCTCGACCCTGGCCTACGAAGGCCGCCGCCGCGACTTCGCCGAACAGCAACTCATCGCCCTCTTGCAACTCATCGAGCGCGGCGACGTGGGCTGGGACGAACTGCGCGGCTCATGGGCGGGCGGCATGGGGCACACCCAATTCATCCCCACCACCTTCCTGCAATACAGCGTGGACGGCAACGGCGACGGCCGCCGCGACCCGTGGCAAATCGAAGACGCGCTGGCATCCACCGCCAACTACCTGAGCCAATCCGGCTGGCAGCGCGGCCAGCGCTGGGGGCGCGAAGTGAGCCTGCCCGCCGCCTTCGACTACCGCGACATTGACCAGACCCTGCCGCTCGCGCAATGGGGGCAACGTGGCGTGCGGCAGGTGAGCGGCGCGGCACTGCCGCAGGAAAACCTGCACGCCACCCTGTGGCTGCCCGCCGGGCACAGCGGCCCGGCGCTGCTCCTCTACCCGAACTTCAAAACCATCAAGGTCTATAACAACTCTTCCAGCTACGCGCTTGCCATCGGCCTGCTCGCCGACGGCATCGGCGGCAGCGGCGGCGGCATCAGGGCCGCCTGGCCGCGCGACGAACAGGCGCTTTCCCGCGACGACGTACAACGCCTGCAACAGGCCCTCACCGCCGCCGGCTACGACACCAAAGGCACGGACGGCATCCTCGGCGCGAACACGCGCAGCGCCTTCCGCCAGTGGCAAGCCGCCAGCGGCCAAATCCCGGACGGCTTCATCAGCCAACGCAGCGCGGCGGTGCTGATTGGCGGGTATTGATTATATGCAACGAATTGATAAGATAAGTATGTAATTAATTTTGGAGGAAGCATATGAAATATATACAAAAGATAATTTTTGGCAGTCCTGGTACAGGGAAGAGCTATTTAGTGGATAAAAATATTATTCCTAATGAATTGGGAATTGATATCTCTGAAAATCCAGAAAATGTCATTAAGGCTGTATTTCATCCTGAGTATACTTTTGGAGACTTTATGGGAAAACTATTGCCCATGACAAAGGCAGGACAAGTAGAATATAATTTCTATGAAGGGCATTTTTTAAAAGCTTTAAGCCAAGCATATAAAAATATTTTGAAAGTATATGATAAGTAGGGTAATAAGGATGAAAATAAAGAAATTGAAAATGTTGCATTAGTAATTGATGAAATTAATAGAGGAAATTCATCTGCTATTTTTGGCTCTATATTTCAACTATTAGATAGAGATAATGACGGATGGTCAAGTTATAATACAAGTATTAATGGCATCATGTTTATAAAATTATTAGAACTAATAGGATGTAATTTTACGTATGATAAGAATCAAGAAATTGATGAATATAGATTATCACCCTATGATGGGGTCAAAAAATTAGAGACTCTTCAGAACAGAATTTCCTTCTTAAATTTTGATTTAATTAATAAAACAATAAAAATACCATCTAATTTATCTATCATTGCAACCATGAACACCTCTGACAATTCCATATATCACATGGATTCAGCTTTCAAAAGGCGATGGGATTGGGAATTTGTGGATATAAATTCTAATCTAATAAAAAGCCCAGGTAACGCATTTTCAAGTCGGCAAGAGTGGGAAAAATTTGTACACAATATTAATAAATTTATTAAAAACAATAATAATTATATTCGTGGTATCGAGGATAAGCAAATTGGAAAATATTTTATAAAAAATGAAATAATTTCTAAAGCTGATATTCAGAATAAACTGATGTTTTTTATTTGGGATAGTGTTTTTCCGCAAGATAAAAAGCCGCTTATGGATTTGTTAAATAACAATAAACTGGTAACTTTTGGAGATTTTTCATCAAAGGTAGATGATTTTATTAATGCCATAAAAGAATATTATGTTTGATTTTAATAAAATAAAAATAGTTAAAGGTGAAGAACTAGAAGGATATGGTTCTTTTGTGGGAATTAGAAGAGATAAGAGCGGTAATTTAGCCTTTAGCCTTCCTAAGGGATTTGATGATTTTGAAGAAACATATAACAATGTTAAAGAATTATTCTTTAAGATATATAGGACATTTAAAAAGTTTCGTCATGTTTATGAAAATAAATTAGATGATATTTCTGATGAAAAACCACAATCTAAAGATAATCTAATGAAAAACAATGGGTTTTTATATAGATTTGTCAATAAGGAAAATAATGAAGAAGTAATTTTATATAGCAAGATTGATGCTATTGATAGCATTATAGATCTCTGCAAAGAGCTGGAAATTGCTACCCTAGTTAGGGAAATCGGACTAACAGAAGATGTAGACTATTCAAAAATAGATTATTTGATTGATAAAGGTATCTATCAAAAAAATAATGCGATATTTATAGAGTTTACATTAGACAGGAGAAATGCGATAAAGGATATTCCTTCAGACTTAATTGAGATGTACTGTTATATTTATAAAGAACTTGCCGTTGAATTAAAAGTAGACTTGGATGTTGCTATAGCAGATATATCAGCATCTTTTTCTGCAAAACATCTCTCTTATAATCAAAGCTTATTTAATGAAAATTCTTTTATTTCCACTATTTTAACTCTCAAAGATATTCTAAATAAAATACATAATTTAACTTCGTATAAGAGTAACCAATATTGGTTGATTTATGAAGCGATAGAAAAATTTTTATATGGAGAATTAGAAGCAAACATAGATAATAATGAAGAAGGCTTCTGGGGGATTAACAATTTCTCTCAAGTTTGGGAAGATATGTGCAATTATTATATGGCAAGTGAGAGTAAAGAACAAAATATATTGTACTGCGATACTCTGACACCTATTAATAGAGAGGGATTAATAAAGAAAAATTATGGTGGGCACTCAGTATATATAAATAAAGATTTTTATAATCCTTTCTATATTGAGTTTAATGACAAAAAACGCTGGATGCGCCCTGATATGGTTCTAGAGAATAGAGAAAATTTTTCAGTCAATAGTAAAGCTGAAGAATTTTTTAATAATGGTATACGCAGACGGGCTGAAGAAAGCCATTTCTCTTATATATATAAGGAAGTTAAATTTACACTTAAAGATGAGTATCATCATGATACATTTTTTCTTGGATTTCTTGACAGATTACGTAACAATCTTTCTAGCCAACATAAAAGAATTTCCCCAAAAGCTCGTTTTCTCCCAAGAACCAAATACTCTTTTTCTATAAAAAACATAGAAAAAGAGAAGTTAAGTTTAATGCTAGATAATTTTTTTCAAAAAGGAATGAAACCTAAAGATAGTAATCCAGATATTTATATTATAGATTGGAAATATTTGTCGCTTGATTTCTTCAATAAGAAATCTGAGAAATTAGTACTTGATATTAATAAGCAATTAATATATGAATTTTGTCTTTCTAGTCAAAAAACTTACCAAGAGAAAAAGATAAGAAGTCAATTTGGATTACTGTTTTATACAAAATCACAATGTCCATTTTCTGCGGCTAAAGAAACGAATATATCGGGAATTGAGATTATATATGTAAATTTTTATATGATACAGGAGGCTTACTTAGATGAATGATACTTTTATAAGTAATTTTGTCATTGGAATAACGCTGAATAAATATGATAAAATATTTACCTGCTTCTTTCAGAAAGAAATAGAAAAATTTCTCTTTGTTAGAGATATTTATAATTTTGATATAGTACCCTTTGAAGAACAGATATCATTCAGTGATTTTTATAGAAATGAAAAAATAAAATTTGAATATTTTTATAAATACTTATTAAATACAAGTAGGAATGGAGAAAAAATAGAAGTAAAAACAAAGATTTGCATTTCATTTGATAAAGTATTATGCAGCAAATTATGTGATAAAACAAACAGATATTATAATTATATTAGTATAGGCGGAGTTGAGAAAATCTACTTTTTACTCTTCAAATTAGAGGAGATCTATTGTTTCTTATATTCAGAAATTCAATAGAATGATAAAAATTTAATGACAAATCTTTATGGCATCACCTGCTTTTGCGTTCTTGATAGTGGCACGGAAGAAATGCTGCCAAGCGGCGTATAGCCGTTTCAACTAGAACTGATACGTTGTTGGCGAGCCTCGCCGTATTATTTGTGCTATCTTCGGCTCGCCGCCTTGTCTCATCCTGTTTGAAGCGACTAGAGTTAATCAGCTTATTTTTTCATACGGCATTGATGCCAAACTTGCTGCATCTACGCAGCATTCAGGGCATATTTGTATGAAGGATTAAGAGCATTAGCTATATATGGGGATATGCGGCGTAATGGACAAATTTCATGCTAAAAATCGTTGTAGCCCTTACGCTGCAAGGCTTTACGCGGGGTCAAAACCTTTGAACACAAAAAATGCTTTTTCTGCGGCTCCAAACAGGTCAAGAAAAACGGGCATCGTGACAACGGGAAACAGCAATACCATTGCGGCTCCTGTAAGCGCCAATTCATAGGGGGCCAACGCCTTAATCCCAACACCCTTTGGCAGCGCTACAGCGAAGGCAAGCAAAGCGCCGCACAGCTTGCCGCGC
>ERZ772766.83-NODE-83-length-54816-cov-4.605303_pt1 | contig 54816 bp, 34 predicted proteins | sample MGYA00511379_ERZ772766 | MGnify/ENA primary metagenome ERZ772766 (study PRJEB29015, sample SAMEA2737895) | human oral metagenome | biome: human oral; feature: human-associated habitat; material: dental | place: China | collected 2116 ... | reverse complement strand
GTGAAAGGGTGAAAAGGTGGAAGGTGAAAAGATGGCTAACGCCCTATAAAGGTGAAAGAGTGAAAAGGTGAAAGGGGAAAATATGAAAAGGTGGAAAGATGGCGAACGCCGCATAGGCATTTGGTTTAACTCCCTAGCTCCTTAACTTCTAAAGATGAAAGGTGAAAAGATGGCTAACGCCACATAGGCCTTTGGCTTAACTTCTAAAGATGAAAAGGTGAAATAATGGCTGCGTCTGCTGATGAGAAAGGATTTTGATTTTACTAGAAAACCTAGAAAACAAGAAAACCTAGGAGAGCTAGGAGTCCTTGAAATTCAAGAAATCCTAGAAACACTAGAATAGCTAGAAAGCCTCGTATAAAGAGGGTATAGCTCTCCCTAGCAAGCGAAACGGATGCTTGTTTTCTACCCCATTTGCGCCCTATCGCCAACCAACTTCTAGCCCAACACATTTGTTTTCCTCAATTCTTTTGCGTAATTTCGCCGTTGCTTTACGGCTTAGCGGCCGCCAAAATTTAGTATCACATCATCATTAACATATCACAATGAGCAAATTAGTTGTTAACTCTTACGAAGAGTTTGCCGCCCATTTGGGCGAAGAGCTGGGCGTTTCGCCGTGGCTGGAAATAGACCAAGAGCGCATTAACCTCTTTGCCGATGCCACACTAGACCATCAATGGATACACGTTGACGTGGAGCGCGCCAAGCAAGAGAGCCAGTTTAAGAGCACCATTGCACACGGATACCTAACGCTTTCGCTGCTGCCCCACTTGTGGGAACAGATTATTGAGGTGAACAATATCAAGATGTTGGTGAACTATGGCATGGACAAGATGCGTTTTGGACAGGCCGTGGTGACGGGAAGTCGTGTGCGACTGGTCACCAAACTGCATGCCATCAGCAACATTCGCGGTATCTGCAAAACCGAAATCGAGTTTAAAATCGAAATAGAAGGACAGCGCAAGCCTGCACTCGAAGGCATCGCCACCTTCTTGTATTATTTCGAATAGAACCTTATCATAGCCCATTCCGTACCCAACAAAAAATCTGTTTGTGGGCTTTCGGAATGCGCTTTCTATTGCATAGCTACACTGTCAGTCTTCTTGAGGCGTGGTTCCAAGCGGCTGGCAGTGTAGCTCCATCAGTCTTGTGCTGTTGTTCCAGGCTGCTTATGCCGTGTGTATCTGTTGTTGATATGCGGCGAGTTGGCGGCTAGCGGCACAACAAATCGCCCCCTTGTTTTAGTTAAAACGTGTTAATGTGCGTAACATCCTTTGCGCCCAATCGTCATTTATTACAGAGACAGAGATGAACAAAATAAGCTTTCGCAATGACATTCTGCCCTTAAAGGACAAACTATACAGGTTGGCGTTGCGCATTACGCTTAATGCTCGCGATGCCGAAGACATTGTGCAAGACACGCTCATCAAGGTTTGGAACAGGCGCGATCGCTGGGACGAGCTAGACTCTATCGAGGCATTCAGCCTGACGGTGTGCAGAAATTTGGCACTAGACAGCATCAAAAGGAAAGGACATAACAACCCCTCGATTGAAGATGCACATGCCGACAGACCCGACCTAACGGCAAATCCTTACGAGGAAATGTTGCATAACGACCGCGTAAAGCTTGTAAGAGACATCATCAATGCCTTACCCGAGAAACAAAAGACGAGCATGCAGCTCCGCGAGTTCGAGGGAAAAAGCTATCGCGAGATTGCCCAGATAATGGAAATAACCGAAGAACAGGTTAAGATAAACATCTTCAGGGCAAGGCAAGCGATAAAACAAAAGTTCAAAAATGCAGATGATTATGGATTATAAATATATCAACCAGCTATTGGAGCGCTATTGGAACTGCGAAACTTCATTAGAAGAAGAAGGTATCCTGCGTGCGTTTTTCAGTCAGAAAGACGTTCCTGCCGAGTTGCGCCAGTACCAATCGCTCTTTGCCTACCAGCAGATGGAGAGCAAGGCGAAACATCTGGGTGCCGATTTCGACAGCAAGCTGTTGGCCATAATCAACGAGGAAGAGCCCGTTAAGGTGAAAGCACGCACCATCACGCTTACCCAACGCCTCATGCCGCTGTTTAAAGCAGCCGCCGTTGTGGCCATCTTCCTCACGTTGGGCAATGCCGCGCAAGAGTCGTTCCAAACGAAACCCACTTCGCCCGCAGGCATGGCAGGATATAACAAGGTGGAGAAAGGGGCATCCGTTGCCCTAGGCGACTCGGCCGTTATCGACACCTTGAAGAAGTCGGGCGAACCCGCCGCCTCGCTCAACATCATTAAATAAGAAATTTTTCTATGCTTTCTCAATAACAATGTTTAGTAAAACAACATCGAAGCTGTGAAGCTTCTTTCTCTCAAATTTTTCATTATACTAACGTAAGGTCAACGGCCGCAGATACCCAAAAGGTGCTGCGGCCTTTACTTTTTGTGTGAAGTTGTGTCATAAGAGCCAAGTAATGGGGCGTGAACAACTCGTGAACGCGCTAATTCCAATGCAAGAGGGGCAATGATGCTCAACTAAGATGAAATTCACTTATCAAACATACTTAAAAAGGCAATGTGCTGATGTTATAGCTTGGCACATCCTCGCACATCAGCATAGTTTCTGTAAGAGATTCGGTTTTATACCCATTGTTTTGCTTTCTTAGCTGTTTAAAAATCTTATCTCTGTATATTGTTATAACGCCTGGTTGCTCAATTTCCATGCGCCTTGCTTTTGATATTTCGAGGAAATGGTGCTCTTGCTCTATACCTAAGTATCTACGGCCAAACAAGTTTGCGGCAATGCCCGTGGTACTGCTGCCTGCAAAGGGGTCGAGAACCCAGTCGTTAGGCCTCGTTGAGGCAAGGATGATGCGCGTAAGCAGTCCCAGTGGCTTTTGGGTGGGATGTTTTGTGCAGGTCTTTTCCCACGGAGCAATGGCAGGTAGGTGCCAAACGTCGGTCATTTGTTTGTTATCATTCATCTCTTTCATCAGTTGGTAGTTGAAATAATGTCGGACTTTTGGGGACTTTCGCGCCCATATAACAAACTCTGAACTATGAGTAAAGTACCTGCAAGAAATGTTTGGTGGGGGATTTGTCTTAGCCCATGTGATTACATTTAGTATTTTATATCCGAGTTCAGCAAGGCAATTGGCCACGCTAAATATGTTATGATAAGTTCCGCTTACCCAAATTGTGCCGTTATCTGCCAGCTTATCACGGCAAACTTTTAGCCACCTGCGATTGAAAAGGTTGTCTTCGTCTGCCCCATGCGACTTATCCCAATCGCCCTTGTTCACACTTACCACCTCTCCACTTTGACAACTGATGCCACCATTGCTCAAAAAATAAGGCGGATCTGCAAATATTGTATTGAACTTAAAGTCGAATTGGCAAAGAAGTTCAATACAATTGCCTTGTAGAAGGTTGAAGTGTCGGTCGTCAGACCTATAATATGTTTCTATCATTTAAGCGTTGGGCTATGTGTTAAGGCTAGTTCCACCACCTGTTGTCACGGGCAACAGCCCTGTTGAGTGGGCTTTATCGAAGTATCATGTTATTGCCTTAGTGTGTCAACAAAAGGCTTAAAGGTGGTGAGATTGTATATACTTGGAATGGTGTAGAACGCTTCTTCGAGCTTGCCTTTGGCACTTTCCCATCCCTTTCCGTCCGTAACCCACACAAACTCGTACCCCTCGCACGCATTAACCTTGAGAGCAAGCTCGGCGTATGCACGAGCCACTTCGTTAAGCTTTGAGCCTCCGCCATTGTAAAAGTTCACTTCCATGAGGTAAGTCTTAGCTGGTGTCGCCACAACAAAGTCGAAACGTTTGCTATCTACGCCTAGTGCTTGGTATACTTCGGGAAATTTGCTTGAGTAAACTTCTGGCCTGAACGGCACTTTTGCTTCGTTCAAGATGCTGGCAACCCGTTTTTCCATGATGTGTCCGCTACGGTTACTGCGTGCATAGGTATCAAGACCCACTTCCACTCCAAACACATAATCCACAAGATTGGTTATCTGTTTGTTGCGAAATACTTTTTCTAAGCCTGTGTCTTGAATAAATTCAACCACGCCTTCTGCGGAAGTGAAGAACTCTTCAATAAGTTGTATCTCGCTTTCCTTGTTAAAAGAAAATTTCTTATCCTTGGTGCGAACACCTATAAGCATGTCAAGCGTGGTAAATACCTGTGGGTTCTCTTCCCATAAGTCGTGAACGGCGGCAGCAATATCGTCTTTGCCAATCAGGTAATTGAGGGCGTTTAGCCGCATTGCTATTTTGTTTACGTTGGCATGGCACTTGGCGAAATCAGTGTAGAAACCAAGGTTTGCATTGGTTTCTAGTAATTGAGACATGAACGTATTAAACTCTTCTTGGGTATGCGCTTTAATTTTATCCATAGAATTAGATGCTTACGGCAATGGTTTCGCGCGCAGTGCGGTCCTCTCCTTGCCCGATGTTAGAAATCATAAGTTCGGTTAACTTTCCTCGTTTTTCTGCATTTGAGTTAATCATGCGTGTGGCAAGCACCCGCTGAATGTTGTATGCGGCATACAGACTGTCGAAGAAATTGTCTTTGGGGTCGTAGCCCTTAACGTCAGAGTTGCTGAGAACAAACAAGCTGCCACGCCCGCTTACCTCGTTACAGAAGTTTCGTAAGCGCACTTGTTCTGCATCGTCAAAGGGCTCTTTAACGTAAGTGTTGAACGAAGACGTGCTGTTCAACGGCTTGTATGGCGGGTCGAGGTAGAACAACGTGTCTTCGTTGGCATAGCGCTTTGTAGCATCAAAGTCGCCGCAAAGGATGTCCACGCGTTGCAAGAGGTCAGAGTCGGCCATGATAGTTTGTTCATCGCATATCTTAGGGTGTACATATTTGCCGTGAGGAACGTTAAACTTACCCTTGGAGTTCTCGCGATAAAGGCCGTTAAAACAAGTTCGATTTAAGAAGATAAAGATAGCGGCTTGCTCCACGTTCGTTAGTTCGTCGTCGTTAAAACGCCTGCGCTTCTCCATAAAATAGGCCGTGCGTTCGGCATGGTTCATGGGCAGATACTCGTTTTCAAGTACGCGTAGCGCACTAATAAGCTTTTTGGGTTTGGCCTTAATAACACGATACACGTTTATCAGTTTTGCGTTTACATCATTGATAACAGCGTGTTGTATGTTGGGATAGTGCTGTAATAGCCAAAACAAAACAGAACCTCCGCCAACAAATGGCTCCACATAGGTGATGTTCCTGTTGCGGAAATCTGTTGGTAAAAGGCTCTCAATGTCCGACAAGAGTTGCGTTTTCCCTCCTGCCCACTTAACAAACGGCTTTGCGCCTTTGGCTAATGTCATCAATACTTCTTGTCTTGGCAATGCTAACTTCTTACATCGTTATATAAAGGAAGTTGCTGTTTCGCGCACACCCTATTGCGGGTGGTGTTCTACTTCAACCCACCTTATAGCTGCAAAAGTAACAAATAATGCTAAGATAAAGGCTGCTTATCAATATTATTTCACGAAAGATGACGCTTGTTTAGTGCTGAAATAGAAACTAACAGCCAATTTCTCGGCTCGGTTTATGTGGCAGTTATTTTGAAACGACAAAAAGTGGGGGAGCATAAAAGGCCATTCAACGGCTGTACAAACGTTGTGTAAACAATGAAATCGTCTCGGCTTTTAATCTTTCTATAAATTGAAAGGAGTTTCTTGTCTTTGTGATGCCAACACAAGATAAACGCTCCGCTCACATACGAAGGGCAGCGCAAGTCGGCTCACTGGCCTATAAACTCATGAAAACCCAACAACTCCTGAATACGGCACCCCATCAATTTACTAACTCCTCAATTTATAAACTTGCCAACTCACACCCTCATAAACTTATCAACTCAAAAACTTACAACCTCCCACCCTCACCAACTTACAAACCTCATCAACTCACAAACCCACCTACTCAAAAACTTATAACCTTAAAACCTCCCCAACTCAAAAAATTAAATCTTTATCTTTTATTTTACAACGGTGCTCCGATTTTCACTCCGTTCTGGGCGAAATGTTGGTTAAAAAGTAGGTAAATTGATACCATTTACAACCTTTCTCGCCACTTGTTTTGTCTATTTTTAGGTTCAAAGCCTGCATTTTGCACCATTTTGCCTTTCTATTTTGGTTGCCAACTCGCATTATTTCACCTCCAATAACCCACTTTTAGCCCCTAAAACCCCACTTTTTAATGGGCGTTTTGCTCTTTTTAGTCATGTTTTTCATGGAACTAGCAGGTTGTATTTATACCATTGCGGTGGATATTTATGCTTTTCGGTTCGCGTTTAGCAGCATTTTGCACTGCATTTAGCACCAAAACATCTTGCGTTTTGCACCAAAACACCTTGCGTTTTGCACCAAAACGCGCTGCATTTAGCACCAAAACGCACTACGTTTAGCGGCATATTGCACTACATTTAGCAATAAATAGCCCGAAAACAGGTGCAAATGGCGATTTCTTTAAATAAAAATACATTTTACTGCATTCGCATACTACCCCCTTTTGGCATCAAAAACAACCTTCGCGAGAATCGATTTTTTGCGACAAGGTTGGCGATTGGTGGACAAAAAGGGCACTCATAATGTTAAAATTTGCGCTGAAAAGTTGACAAAACTTCAAATTAGCGAGTTGACAAGTTAACGAGTTAACGAGCGTGTTGGTTTGTGAGTGTATGGGTTTGCAAGTTGGGGAGTGGGGGAGGTTTACGCGTTTGTGAGTTGACAAGGATTGTCGTCCACTCCGTACAAGTCATTTGGCTTAACCCATTAACTCCGTCACCCCTCTTTGACAAGTTAATGAGCTCGCTCCTTTTTCAAGGCATAACACACTTTGCCACAGACGGATGGGGCAGAATTTCTGCTTTTATCGTATCTTAGTCCGCTACTTTGCACCAGAGATACCTGTTTATCTTGGTTTTACAACACAAAGAGTATAAACTCCCCTCACTGAATAGAAATATTTTATGTAAAGACGACTTCTGGCTATGCCTTCTAACAATTGCTTCTCGTTTAACCTTGAACCGCCATCCGCAGATAAGTAACCATAGCCCACTTCGCCCGCTCACCCTTGTTTCAATCGCACCCCAACGAAAAAGAGGAACTACCTTTTGGCAGTTCCTCTTCCGTTCATTTTAACCTCAAATTTCATTCCTTATGAAAAGTTCGTGGGCCATCTTGGGCTTGAACCAAGGACCTCCAGATTATGAGTCTGTTGCTCTAACCAACTGAGCTAAAAGCCCGAACCACCCACATAGGGGCTGTTTGCAAGTGCAAAGGTAGTAGTTTTGCGCCAAATATCCAAACAATTAAGACAAAAAGACGTAAAAATGAGGTGGGCAACATCAAGTTCAAGCACTTTTATGTATCTTTGCATACTTGGGGAAATGTGCCCCATACACAACTATATAGACGTATCAATGAGTATAGAAACGACATCAGAGAAGTTCGACAACAAAGGATTGACCGACGAGCAGGTTGCCAAAAGCCGTGAACAACACGGATATAACGTGCTGACACCCCCGAAACGAGCCTCGCTTTGGGCGCTTTACATAGACAAGTACCGCGACCCCATCATCCAAATCCTGCTTGTGGCCGTTGCCGTTTCGCTCGTTTTCTCGTTCATCAACGGCGAGTTTCTCGAAACCATAGGCATATTCTTGGCCATCATCCTAGCCACCACCATCGGCTTTTACTTTGAAAGAGACGCCGCAAAGAAATTCGACGTGCTCACAACCTTGGGCGAAGAGCAGCCCGTAAAGGTGCGCCGAAACGGACAAACCACCACCGTGGCGCGCAAAGACGTGGTGCCTGGCGACCTGATGGTGATTGAAGTGGGCGACGAAATACCTGCCGACGGACTGTTGCTGCAATCGTCTGACTTGCAGATCGACGAGTCTTCGCTCACTGGCGAGCCCATCATCAACAAGCATGCAACGCCCGAAGTGGCCGAAGAAGAGGCCACTTACCCCACCAATGTGGTGCTGCGCTCTACGATGGTGATGAATGGTAGCGGCCTGGCAAGGGTCACAGCCATTGGCGATAACACAGAGATTGGCAAGGTGGCACGCAAGGCCACCGAACTAACAGCCGTGAAAACGCCCCTCAATCAGCAGCTCGACCACCTGGCCAAGCTTATCAGTAAGGTGGGTTCTGCCGTGGCCGTCACCGCTTTTGCCGTGTTCCTTGCCCACGATGTGTTTACCAATCCCCTTTGGCAAGGCCAAGACTACATGCGCATGGCCGAGATTGTGTTGCGCTATTTCATGATGGCCGTAACGCTATTGGTGATGACGGTGCCCGAAGGATTGCCTATGGCCGTTACGTTGAGCCTTGCATTGAACATGCGCCGAATGCTTAAAAGCAACAACCTTGTGCGCAAATTGCACGCTTGCGAAACGATGGGGGCCGTCACCGTGATATGTACCGACAAGACGGGAACGCTTACCGAGAACAAGATGCAAGTGGCAGAACTGCGCGTTTTTGCGCCCGAAACGCCACTGGTAGATGCTATCGCGCTGAACACCACCGCCCATCTGGAAACCAAAGACAACGTTACATCGGGCATAGGAAACCCAACCGAGATTGCCCTACTGCTGTGGTTAACGTCTAACGGGCATAATTATCATGAACTGCGCGCCGTTGGCAAGGTAGAAAACCAACTGCCTTTTTCCACCGAACGCAAGTATATGGCCACCGTTGCCAGCCTAAACGGTCAGCGGTTTCTCTTTGTAAAGGGTGCGCCCGAAACCATCATGGGTCTTTGTTCGCTAACAGACGAGGAGCGAAACGACACAACCCACCTGCTGAGAAGCTACCAAAACAAGGCCATGCGCACCTTGGCCTTCGCCTATAAGCCACTGCCCGGCGAGGTGGAAGTCAATTTTGCCGATGCCAATCTCATGCAGGGACTTACCCTTCAAGGTTTAGCAGCCATTAGCGACCCTATTCGTCAGGACGTTCCCGCAGCCGTAAAAGAATGTCTTGATGCAGGTATCGAGGTGAAAATTGTTACCGGCGACACCGCTGCGACGGCCATCGAGATTGCCCGACAGATAGGAATATGGCACAAAGATACGCCCATCGAGGCGCAAATAACAGGTCCCGACTTTGCCGCGCTGAGCGATGAGACGGCCTACGAACGGGTGAAAGTGCTGCGAGTGATGTCGCGTGCACGGCCCACCGACAAGCAACGACTGGTTAACCTGCTGCAACAACGTGGTGAGGTGGTGGCCGTTACGGGCGACGGAACCAACGATGCCCCTGCACTGAACCACGCCCACGTGGGGCTTTCGCTAGGCAGTGGCACCAATGTAGCCAAAGAGGCGTCGGACATGACCCTGCTCGACGACTCCTTCCGCTCCATCGAACGCGCCGTGATGTGGGGCCGTTCGCTCTACAACAACATACGCCGTTTCCTCTTTTTCCAGCTAGTGGTAAACCTCACCGCCCTGCTTTTGGTGCTGGGCGGCGCCATTATCGGCACCCAAATGCCGTTAACCGTAACGCAGATACTTTGGGTAAACCTCATTATGGACACCTTTGCGGCAATGGCTTTGGCCTCGTTGCCGCCCACACGCGAAGTGATGAGCGAGCGTCCGCGCAAGCAAACCGCACCCATCATTTCATCGTCAATGGCTCGCGGCATCGTTTTTTGCGGTTTGATGTTCTTCGCCATGCTCTTTGCCCTGCTCATATATTTCCGCAACGAAAGCGGAGGGCAGCTTGATACGCACCAGCTAACCATCTTCTTCACGGCGTTTGTGATGCTGCAATTCTGGAACTTGTTCAACGCTAAGACACTTAACTCGCACCATAGCACCTTCCGTCGCCTTTATGCCGACCGCGGATTGCTGCTCGTTCTGCTGCTCATCTTGGCCGGACAATGGCTCATTGTAACCTTCGGCGGTCGCATGTTCCGCACCGTTCCGCTGTCGTTCACAGAGTGGGCGGCTATCATCGGCGCAACGTCTGTCGTGATGTGGGTGGGCGAAGTGGGGCGCAGACTGAGACCCAAAGCCCCATCAACCAACCCCGCCTAACGACATGCACACATACAATACCCCTCCTTGCGTGGCCACCATCGGCTTTTTCGATGGCGTGCATCTAGGCCATCGCTACCTGATAAGTCATGTTCGGCAGTTGGCTCAGGGGCAAGGCATGCCCTCGATGGTTGTTACCTTCGGCACACATCCGCGCCAAGTGGTGCAAACATCGTTTGTTCCTAAGCTGCTTTCAACGCCCGAAGAGAAACAGAAACTGCTGTGCGAAACGGGCATCGACCATGTGATGGTGCTGAATTTCGACCAGAACATGGCCGCACTTACGGCGCGCGAGTTTATGCAGCGGGTGCTGAAAGAACGGCTCAATGTGGGCCAACTGGTTATCGGTTACGACAATAAGTTTGGCCATAACCGCGAAGAATGTTTCGAAGACTATTGCCGATATGGAGAAATGTTGGGCATCCGGGTGGTAGAGGCACCGCAATTTGAACCCGATGGGGTGCACGTCAGCTCGTCGGTCATACGCAATCATCTGCTCGAAGGGCGTGTAAGGCAGGCCAATGCGCTGTTGGGCTATGCCTATTCGCTAGGTGGAAAGGTGGTGCCAGGCTTTCAAGAAGGGCGCAAAATGGGCTTTCCCACGGCCAACCTACTACTAGAAAACCCTCAAAAACTGCTCCCTCAAAACGGCGTTTACGCCACATGGGTGGAGGTTGAAGGCTACGAACGCCCACTGATGGGCATGACCAATATCGGCAATCGCCCCACTTTCAACGGCAAGGGCGTAACCATCGAAACCAACATCCTCGACTTCTCGGCCGACATCTACGGCCAAAACATGCGCATCGCATTCGTGGACCGCATTCGGGCCGAAGTGAAATTCGACACGATAGACCAGCTGAAAGCGAAGATGAAAGAAGATGAAGAGGCGGCAAGAAGGCTCGTTCAAAATGTGTGATGGGCTTTACGTCTGCCCCTTGTCAAAAGGGAACAAGGCAAGGATGAGGCTTTTATACCATTTAAACGGCTGGTAGACAAACATAGATAAATTAAAACAAACACAATATATGGAAAAGAACAACAGGCTTATTCTCAACGTGCTAGGCTACCTTGTGGCATTCATCGCCGTGCAGTTTGTGGTTTCGCTCGTGGCTCTCTACCTCGACGACTCGATAAAACACCCACCATCTGCCAGTGCCAAAGCCCTAACGCTGAGCAGTGTAGTGAGCAGTGTAATCCTTATCGCCCTCTTTGTGTGGTGCAAGTGGGCGCCCATATCGCGCAATTACCTTCAACAAAAGCCGTGGGGCGCGTTAGTTTGGGCCATCCTTGCGGGTTTGGGAGCCATACTTCCCCTACAATGGCTGTACGAACAGCTGAACATCACCATGAGCGAAGATGTTAAACATCTTTTCGAAAGCATCATGGGCAGCAGTTGGGGCTATCTCGCATTGGGCATTTTAGCCCCTGTGGCCGAAGAGTTGGTGTTTCGCGGAGCCATCTTGCGCAGTCTGATGGCCTACTTCAACTATCGTTTGCCTTGGATACCCATCGTTGTTTCGGCCCTTCTTTTCGGTGCCGTGCACGGCAATGTGGCCCAGTTTGCCAACGCTTTTGTTATGGGCTTGCTATTGGGGTGGCTCTACTGTCGCACCCACAGCATCGTGCTTGGGGTGGCCTTGCATTGGGTTAACAACACGGTGGCTTACACTATGTACAAGCTGATGCCAGAAATGAACGACGGACAACTTATCGACTTGTTCCACGGCGACAACAAACTGATGTACATGGGCTTGTTCTGCTCGCTGCTTGTGCTGCTGCCGTCGCTGTTTCAGCTTAACAAACGGATGACTGCGGGTGGCTAAACGCCATCGGACAGGCCTAAAGCCGAGGGGCATACTCCGCTTGTCGTGTCGCTTAAACAATGCCCCACCACATGTTTAGGCACCGCCCCAAGCCGCCAATAGCCCTTTACAAACCTCTGCTTTCGCCAAGTGCAGCCTTGAGCTATGTGCTTGGCGAAAGCAGAAAAAGCTTCTCCCCAAAGCGGTCAACCTTAAAAGTCCGCACCGACTTTAATCCTAAATAGCTAATAACTTAAATACCATATCATCATGAAAACAACCTTTTTCACATGCCTACTGGCACTATGCGTGGCCTGTGCAGCACCTCGTCGCGAGCGTTTGAAAGACGTTGCGGAGAAAACGGAAGTGAGTTTCTTTCTAGATGAGAACCAAAGAAAACTGGTAGATGGCAGCAATGAATTTGGTATTCGTCTCTTCCAGGTCATGGCGCAGGCCCATCCCGATAGTAGTATGGTTATTTCGCCTATGGGCGTTGTTTATAGTTTGAACATGCTAAACAACGGAACCGATGGCGAAACACTAGCAGAAATTTGTAAGGCCTTGGGCTATGGGGAAGGCGATTTGCAGCGCGTGAATGCGCTTAACCGAACCTTTCTCATCGCTCAACGCAAGCAACAACATACAGGCACCGAGCAAGAGTTGAGCTATATGCACACGGTGAACCTCCTTGCTACTATTGGCGATGATGCGATAAAAGACGCTTTTAAAGATACTTTGGCACATAGTTATTTCGCAAAAAACATCTCCGAGACTTCCATCACGGCTCTGCAACAATGCGCCAACCAATGGATAAACGAACAAACAGAAGGGGTTGTAAAGCAGATACCCTTGCATTTGTCGGCCGATGCACCAGCCTGCCTTGTCAATACCATTGTTTTCCGTGCCCGATGGACAAAGAGTTTCGATGCCAAGCATACCCGTAAAGTTCCGTTTTATTGTGAAGATGGGTGTGTAGATAGTGTATGGATGATGTCTCAATACGCCAATCAAGAAACTTTTAGAGGAATGCACGGCACGTCTTTTAGTGCATTATGTTTACCATATAGTGGGCAATTCCGTATCACGCTGTTGCTCCCGTCCAAGGGAAACACTCTTGCCAGTCTGATAAAATGTCTTAATGTTCGAACATTGCATCAGATTAACCGCGATATGGAAAGTTTCGGCGAGTTTCATATACGCATTCCGCGCATCTATCTTAAATACTCTGTCTCCCTTAAACCCTTGCTAACACAAGTAGGAATCAAGCAGGCGTTCTCGCATAAAGCCAATTTAAGCAAGATGAGTGACAAACCATTGATGTTGGATGATGTGTTGCAACAAACAGAATTAAAGGTGGACGAGAAAGAAACAACTGCTGTGTCGACCACAACAACGCGGTTTCTTGTAAAAGGCGAGGACGAAATTGCTACCCAGTTTCACTTCACTGCCGACCGTCCTTTCCTTTATTATATCTCCGATGCCTTTGGCAATGTCTGTTTCATCGGGCAGTATTGTGGTCCCAAGCGGTGAGATAAACGGTGGCAAGCGACTCTTCGCTACTTTCATTACAATTAAACCAACTAACAACTTAAACGTTAAACCATCATGAAAACAACCTTATTTACATGCCTACTGGCACTATGCGTGGCCTGTGCAGCACCTCGTCGCGAGCGTTTGAAAGACGTTGCGGAAGTAACCGACGTGGGTTTTAAATTGGATGATGCAGAGAAACAGCTGGTTACAGGTAGCAACCAGTTTGGTCTTCGCCTATTCCAAACAATGGTGCAGGCGCATCCTGATAGTAGTATGGTGTTTTCGCCTATGGGCGTTGTTTATAGTTTGAACATGCTAAACAACGGAACCGATGGAGAAACACTGGCAGAAATTTGTAAGGCCTTGGGTTATGTGGAAGGCGATTTGCAGCGCGTGAATGAGCTTTACCGAACCTTTCTTGTTGCACAGCGCAAAAAATATCGTATAAAGGGGCAACAAACCGACGATTATATGCATACGGCTAACTTACTTGCTACCATTGGGGAGGATGTTGTTAAGGGGTCATTCAAAGAAGTCTTGGCAAGCAATTATTTCGCCGATGTCATCTCGGCGACTTCTGTAAATCAACTTCAACAGCAGGCTGACCAATGGATAAGCGAACAAACAGAAGGAAAGGTAAAGCAATTGCCCTTGAAACTATCGGCCGATGCGCAGGCCTGCCTTGCCAACACGATTGTCTTTCAGGGCGGATGGGCACAATGTTTCGATGAAGAATCTACACGTAAAGCCCCCTTTTATTGCGAAGATGGGAGCATAGACAGTGTGTGGATGATGTCAAGGCATCTTAATGACGATACGTTTAAAGGAAGGTACGACGAGCATTTCATAGCCTTACGCATGCCTTACAGAGGACAATTCAACATAACGATGTTGCTCCCCGTTGAGGGACAACCCTTAATAAACTTGGTTAAGCAGCTAGATGCACGCATGTTACAGGAGATAAACAATAGATTGGTGACGTTCGACGAAGTTCATGTACGTATTCCACGCATGCGCTTAAACACTTCTGTTGCCCTTAAACCTTTACTTGCGAAGGTTGGTATCAAACAAGCGTTCTCTCAAACAGCCCACTTGAGCAAAATGAGTTCAGGGGATTTGCGGGTTAACGACATCGTACAACAAACCCAATTTAGCTTAGACGAGCGAGGGACGACGGCCATATCGTCTACTGCCTCTGAGTTAAGCGCGCTAAGTGATATATTACAACCGCGCGAGCTTCACTTCACCGCCAATTGTCCTTTCCTTTATTACATCTCCGATGGCTTTGGTAATGTCTGTTTCATCGGGCAATATTGTGGTCCCAAGCGGTGAGGCGAGACGTGGCAAGCGATTCTTCGCCACTTTCATTACAACTAAACCAATTAACAATTTAAATATCAAACCATCATGAAAACAGCCTTATTTACATGCCTACTGGCACTATGCGTGGCCTGTGCAGCACCTCGTCGCGAGCGTTTGAAAGACGTTGCGGAAGTAACCGACGTGGGTTTTAAATTGGATGATGCAGAGAAACAGCTGGTTACAGGTAGCAACCAGTTTGGTCTTCGCCTATTCCAAACAATGGTGCAGGCGCATCCTGATAGTAGTATGGTGTTTTCGCCTATGGGCGTTGTTTATAGTTTGAACATGCTAAACAACGGAACCGATGGCGAAACACTAGCAGAAATTTGTAAGGCCTTGGGCTATGGGGAAGGCGATTTGCAGCGCGTGAATGAGCTAAATCGTACTTTTATCATTGCTCAACGCAAACAAATAAAAACAGAATTGGAACAAACACGCGACTACATGCATACGGCCAACCTTTTGGCTGTTATGGGAACAGATGCCGTTAAACCTTCCTTTAAGAATGTGCTTGCATGCAATTACTTTGCCGAAACCTTCTCGGCCTTTGATACTGATTACTTACAGCGAAGTATAAACAGGTGGATTGGTGAACAAACGGAAGGACAAATTAAGCAAATACCCTTGAATTTGTCGCCCGATGTGCAGGTGTGCTTGGTCGATGCCATTGTGTTTAGAGCCCGTTGGGCAGAACCTTTTGAGCCTGAATTCACCAAGAAAGCCCCATTTTACTGCGCAGATGGGCGGATTGACAGTGTGTGGATGATGAGCGGATACGATAGGGAGAACACCTTTAAGGGCATGAGCAACAACACATGTTCTGCCTTACGTATGCCTTACAAAGGCCAATTCTACATCACAATGGTACTTCCTAACAAAGGGTATTCTGTTGCAGGCTTACTTAAAAGCCTTAATGTGCAGATGTTTGGCATGATAGAAAAAGGTTTGCACGATTACAATGAGTTCTATGTGCATATCCCACGCATCACGCTAAAAACTTCTGTCGCCCTTAAACCGTTCCTTTCGAAGGTTGGCATCAAACAAGCGTTCTCGCAACAAGCCAATCTTAGCAATATGAGTATAAAGCCATTGAAATTGGACGACGTGGTTCAACAGACGGAATTTAAGCTAGATGAAGAGGGGACAAGTGCTGTTTCGGGTAGCTTTATGCAAGTAGCCTCGCTGTCTGCTTGCATTAACCCCACTGAATTTCACTTCACTGCCGACCGTCCTTTCCTTTATTATATCTCCGATGGCTTTGGTAATGTCTGTTTTATCGGGCAATATTGTGGTGGCAAACGGTGAGATAAGATGTGACACGCGGAGGGGGTGGGGCACGAGAAGATGGGTGTGTTTATGGGCTTGGGATGGGAATTGCGCCTTTCTTGCTAGTGGTTTGGGGGCAACCTCATTCCAATAGACAAGTTTTGTTGGGCCAATAGGTCAACTACTCCATTTGTTAATTCGTCTTCTTGTCAACATGTCTACTCGCGCACTTGTCCACTTGTTAACTTGTAAACCCGTTAACTCTTCAACTCCTTCTTTCGCAAGCATTCTCCTCATAATGGCCCAATAAACATTGTCCCGTATGTTGCTCACGCAATATACGGGACGTTTCTTGTAGTGAAAAAGATTTTTATGAATGGGCAATTAACCATTTTTGCAGCCATTCCTCAGCTTGTCTTAGGATAGAAGAAGTGAGAAAACGGCGCGCGGTGTAACGCCAAATATGAAGTTTATAATTCTAATTACAAAAATACAAATTATAACTGAAAGTACCAAATTTTAGTTGGACTTTTTTAAATAAGCTGAAAACTTCTTTACAAATGTGGCATATTGCTCTGCCTAAAAACTCGCCTTGTTGTTACATTGGCTTGTCTGAATGTTGGGCTTATTGGCCTGTTTTGCGGGTTGTGCACAAATAAATGGTCCGACGACATCGCTGTCGCCGGACCTGCGGAAAACTAATTCTACCAAATAAAAACTAAATATCAATCAAACTAAAATTACGAGTTTTCTGTTTCTTGTCGACAAGTTAACGAATTTGCACGTTAACATGTCGAAGAGTTAGCCATACACCGCGCTCTCTACGTATTAGCCATTGGCTAAGCGAAAACGTTTTGTGCTGTGGTGCAAGCTTAGTCTACTTGTATCGAACGGAACAGCTTTTGCTCCTCTTTCTGCACCTTGGGCAGGTCTACCGTTAGCACACCATCGTTTACACGAGCGGCGATAGCCTCGCGGTTTACGTCTTCGGGCAAGAGCAAGGTCTGCTCGTACTTGGAGTAACTGAACTCGCGGCGCAGGTAATGCGTCTTTTCGTTTTGGTCGGTCGACTCGCTTTTCTGCTCCATCTTGATGGAGAGGTTGCCGTCTTCGTTCACGTTTACGCTGAAATCTTCCTTCTTCAAGCCAGGAGCGGCAAGTTCAACGGTATATTGTTTGTCGTTCTCCAATACGTTGATGGCGGGAGCCGTGGCGTTAGCGCGTGGCATAAGGTTGCTGTTCAAAAAGTCGTCGAACACTTCGGGCAACCAAGAATTCCTTTTCATTACTGGTAACATAATCATATCTCCTATATTTATAAGTTGTTCCTGTTTATTGTTTATCTCTTTGCTTTGGCTTTCGCCTTGGCTTACACCGGATTATACACAAGTTCTGTACCAACTTAAAGAGGTGTGACAAAACGGCATTTGTGTGTGACAATTTGGCGAAACACTAATCGAAAACATCGTCCAAGAGAGAAGGAACGATGGAACTAACCCTTCTGATTTGGAGTGAATGACCGAGAGTATTGCTTACTCATCAACGCATCACCATAAACTCACTAACTCACCAACTCGTAAACTCATAAACTCATAAACTGATAAACTTACCCACTTACTTGCCTTTAACTCAAAAAATATCCTTATCTTTGTGCACGATAATTAAAAACAAGGTTTTGTATATAACCATTGTCGTGAGACAAGAAGCAGGCAAACCAAATACATGAAATCACGCCCAAACAATCAGAAAGTTTCTAAACGAACACATTATTATATATAAAGACATATGTTAATAAGCACAACCCCCACTATCGAAGGACGCCCCATACAAGCGTATAAGGGCGTAGTGACAGGTGAAACCATTATCGGTGCCAACCTTTTTAAAGACTTCATGGCTGGCATCCGCGACATTATCGGCGGACGCAGCAGCTCGTACGAGAGAGTTTTGCGCGAGGCCAAAGACACTTCGCTAGCCGAAATGCAACGGCGCGCCCAAGAAATGGGAGCCAACGCCATTGTTGGCGTAGACATAGATTACGAAACCGTTGGTCAAAACGGCTCCATGCTCATGGTGGCTGTTAGCGGTACGGCTGTGGTTATCTAGATTGTGAGTTTATGAGGTTTTAAGTTCGTAAGTTGGTGAGTTGCTAAGGTAGTGCGTTTTTGAGTTCATGTTCTTTTCAGTTCATAACTTTAAGCGTTGCCGGTGTTTGGAATTAGCGAGAGAAGGAGACAGCTAGTTTACTTTTAAACTCACCAACTTATTAACAAAAAAGCTTACCACGGCATAAACTTATAAACTAAAAGACCTCACCACCTCACCAACTTATAAACTCAGAAACTCAGAACCTCACCAACTTGTAAACTAGAATACTCACCTCCTCATAAACTTATAAACTAAAAAACCTCACCAACTCACCAACTTATAAACTAAAAAACTCAGAACCTCACCAACTAAAATGTTATAACTAAAAACAAAGAAACCTAGAATGAATTGTTTACTACAAAACGACCGAACGAAGCTGCTCGGCTGTTGTCGACACGCTTCGCGCCTAACCCTGATGTGGGCATTGGGCTGCCTTTGCTTGCTTAACCCAGCAGGCGCAATGGCCGAAAACAATCGCTTGCCACATAACAACGGCAAACCCGAGACTAGTTTACAAAGCAACAACGCCACCGTAACAGGTACGGTGAACGATGCCAACGGCGAACCACTGGTGGGAGCAACCATTACAGCCAAGGGTTCGAGCGAGAAAGCTGTGACCGACATCGACGGGCGTTTCTCGATTAACGTGCCAGTGGGAACATCGCTTACGGTGTCGTTCATCGGGATGAAAGACAAAGAGGTGGTGGCTCAGCGAAACATGACCGTTACGCTAGATGATAATGTGAAGATGCTCGACGACCTCGTTGTGGTGGGCTACGGCGTGATGAAGAAGAAAGACCTTACCGGAAGTATCGCCTCGGTTGGTGCAACAGACATCGCCAACGCACATGCCACCAACCTTTCTACGGCCTTGCAGGGAGCGGCAGCGGGTCTTACCGTTACGCGCGACAACGGAACGCCCGACGGCAAGCCCTCTTTGCTGGTGCGCGGCGTTACAACCATCAGCGACACAAGTCCGCTAGTAATTATTGATGGCGTGCCTGGCGACATCGCCAACGTAAACCCCGACGACGTGGAGACGCTCTCTGTGCTTAAAGATGCGGCATCGGCCGCCATCTATGGTTCGCGCGCGGCAGCTGGCGTTATACTTATCACCACCAAAAGGGCAAAGAACAACGAGATAAGTCTGAACTATTCGTTCGAACAGGCTTTCACCAAGCCCACCGTTTTGCCCAAGTATGTGGGATGGAAACGCTTTATGCAGATGGTAAACGAAACGCATTACAACGACAATCCTACGGGAGGCGAATACCAAACATACGCAAAGGACTTGATAGACAATTACGAACGCAACAACGCCACCGACCCCGACAAGTATCCCATCACGCAATGGGAGGACTATCTGTTTAAAAACACGGCCTCGCAGCAAACCCACTCGCTCAATATTATGGGTGGCGGCAAGAACGTTCGCACCAAACTGTCGCTTCGTTACGACAAGAACACAGGACTATATGCCAACCGCAACTTTGAAAGGTACATCGCCCGATTGAACAACGACCTTGACATCAACCCCTATTTGGAGGCACATGTAGATGCTAACTTTGCATACGGCAAGGTGACAACGCCCCATAACAACCCCTTTGAAAGTGGTGCGCGCAACATACCGCCCATTTACGCCGCCTATTGGCGCAACGGAAACTATGGCGATGTGAAGGATGGCGAGAACATTTTGGCCAAGATTAACGAGGGCGGAACGATAAAGACGTCCGATTATAGCATTGCTGCCAAGGGCGAATTGGTGGTGAAACCGCTCAAAGGACTGCGCATTTCGCTGGTGGCAGCACCCAATTTCACCTTCCACAACGTGAAAGACTTTAATAAGGAGGTGACTTACACGCGTGCCGACGACCCACTAACGCCGGCAGGACATGTGGGCGGATTTCGCACTACCTCGCTAACCGAGACGCGAAACACACACTACGACATCACCACACAGGCCTTGGCCAACTACACACACGACTTCGGACTGCACAGCCTCACCGCAATGGCTGGTTTCGAGTATTATTATATGCGCGACGAAAACCTGTGGGCCAGTGGCGATAAGTTCCAACTCTCGGCCTTTCCCTACCTAGATCTCTCGCCACGAGACGGCAGAAACAACGGCGGTAACGCCCTTGAATACTCCTATCGTTCGGCATTTGCACGCGTAAACTACGCTTACGCCAATCGTTACTTGCTCGAAGCCAACATACGTTACGATGGCTCGTCGCGTTTCCATAAGGATTATCGCTGGGCAACCTTCCCTTCGGTGTCGGCTGGTTGGGTTATTTCGGAAGAGAATTTCTTTAAAGACAACGTGCGGTGGATGGACCATCTGAAGCTGCGCGCCTCTTATGGTCAGCTGGGTAACGAACGTATAGGCAGCTATTACCCCTATCAATCGTCCATCAGGTTTGGTTCGGCCCTGCTGCTTAACGGCACAACGCCCGTAACCATACCCTCTGCGGCACAAGTGAAGTATGCCGTTAAGGACATCACTTGGGAAACAACCGAAACGTGGGACGTGGGTTTTGATGCCCGTTTGCTGGATGCACGGCTCGGCATAACCTTCGATTACTATCGCAAAAAAACACGCGACATGCTCTTGCCGGTGCAAATCCCCATCTTCTTGGGCTACGAAAACCCCGACGTTAACGCAGGCGACATGCACACCAACGGCTTCGACCTGGAACTAAGATGGCGCGATAGAATGGGAAAAGTGGACTATTGGGCCGCACTAAACCTATCGGACTATACCTCGAAGATGGGTAACATGCGCGGAACTGAGTTTACGGGCGTGAAGATAAACCGCGAAGGCAGCGAGTTTATGAACTGGTACGGCTACGTTAGCGATGGTATTTACCAAACGCAAGAAGAGGTTGACAACTCGCCGAAGCTTAACAACAACGTAACGGTGGGCGACTTGAAGTATCGCGACATATCAGGTCCCGACGGAAAGCCCGACGGAAAGATTTCGGCAGAGTACGACCGCGTGCCGCTTAAAGGTTCGTTGCCCCACTTTATCTATGGCCTTAACCTGGGCGCAGCCTATAATGGGTTCGACTTTAACGTAAGTTTCCAAGGTGTGGGCAAGCAATGGAGCCGCAAAACACCAGTGATGGTAGAGGGATTGGTGAACAACTGGACCAACTTCCCCGAACTTATCGACGGCCGCTATTGGAGCAAATACAACACGCCAGAGCAAAACGCGGCGGCCGAATATCCGCGACTGACCGATACGGGTCGTGCAAACAACTACACCATGAGCGACTTTTGGCTGTTCAATGGTTGGTATCTGCGCTGCAAAAACATTACGCTGGGCTACACCCTGCCCAAGAACTTCACGCAGAAAGCATTGCTAAAACAAGTGCGCGTGTACCTCTCGGCCAACGATCTCTTCGCCATCAGCAACTATCCAAAGGGCTGGGACCCCGAAGTAACCGACAACGGCTATCCCATCATGCGCTCGCTGATGTTCGGACTTAATGTAAACTTCTAAACAATCGACAGAAAAATGAAACGCAATTTCATCAGAAACATATTCGCGGCAGCACTTATCTTCGCTGCCACCGCTTGCCACGACCTCGACCTCAACCCGCTTTCGTCGGCCGCTTCGGGCAACTGGTATCGCGACTTACAGCAGATAGAAATGGCCCTTAACGCCCTCGACTCGGCCAAATTCTGGCGTCCCGATGGCGATAACCAAACCGATTGGAGCGACGATGCTGTGTATCGCAACGCGCTTACCGAGATGGAGAACGCCACGCTGACCAGTAGTTATCACCTGGTTCAAACCTATTGGCGGCTCAACTACCAAATGATTTCGTACGCCAACACCATCCTTAACCGCTACGAAACGGCTTTGCACAATGGTGCCAACAAGGAAAAGCTGATGCAATATGTGGGCGAGGCCCACTTTTACAGGGCTGTTGCCTACGGCCGTTTGCTGTGTAAGTATGGCGATGTGCCCTATGTAACCAGCGAAATAAGCATAGACGAGGCCTTAAATAAAACGCGCGACAGCAAGGAAATTGTGCTGAAGCATGCCTACGAAGACTTTGATAAGGCCATCGAACTGCTGCCCAACTCGTATTCGGGCTTGCAACGCATCACCAAAGGGGCGGCTTTGGCCCTTAAAGCGCGCACGGCACTCTATCTGGCCGACTACAAAACGGCGGCCGAAGCGGCTAAGGCGGTGATGGAACTTGGGGTGTACAAACTGCATCCAAGCTATTCCGACCTTTTCTTGCAGAAGACCCGCACCTCTACGGAGTTCATTTTTACGCTCTCCCGTTCGCTCTCGCTCGACTATAATGTGCTTAAAGGCAATGGCGTTTACCACAGGTTGCCCCGTAATGCGGGCGGTTGGGCTGGTCGCGAACCTTCTTGGCAATTGCTGGCTGCCTACACTTGCACCGACGGATTGCCCATAGACAAGTCGCCGTTATTCAATCCGCGCAAGCCATTCCTCAATCGCGACCCGCGTTGTATGGCCACCATCGTGCCCTTCGACTCTGTTTTCCTGGGCTATGTATATAGTCCTTCGCCTGCCGACTCGCTGGTATTGAACGTTGGCGCGGGCAAAATGGTTCGCAATCAAGATACGCGCATCGTTGCAACCCATGCTCCCTACAATGGCCTGGTTTGGAAAAAAGGCATCGACGAGAGCTGGATTGCCAACAAATACATCGTTGAAAGTCCGCAAATCATCGTGCGCTATGCCGATGTGTTGTTGATGTACGCCGAAGCAAAAATTGAGTTGGGCGAGATAGACCAAAGTGTTCTTGATGCCATGAACGCCGTTAGGGCTCGCGCCTATGGCGTGTCGGCTGCCGAAACAACCAAATATCCCGCCTTTACCATTAAGGGAAAAGACGAGATGCGCCTAGACTTGCGCACCGAAAGGCGCATGGAACTGGCTGGCGAAGACCTGAGATTTGCCGACCTTGTGCGGTGGAGACTGGCCGAGGTGGCCCTTAACCGCAAGCAATACGGCATACTCGACCCCGCCAAAGAGTGCCTTGAAAAGTTGGTGCATGCCAACAAATGGTTCTGGCCCACAACGCCAAAGATAGACCAATACGGCCTGCCCGACTTTGCTGAGATGGAAGCCACGGGCTTAATACGCGTGCTTTCGGAACGCAAGTGGGACAACCGACAATACCTTTGGCCCCTCCCCGAGAAGGAAGTGAAGATTGGAAAGGTTACCCAAAACCCTGGATATTAAAGGGGAGTCTATATTAGTATGAACGAATGGGTTATGTAAGCCAATGCCTTTGTGCTGCAAATAGCAATGCTGCATGCGCACAAGCGATAGTGAAATGCAGCATGTTGTGGCCCTACAAGATACTTTGTAGCCCCACTACAAGCGGCTTGTAGCAGCACTACAAAAGCCTTGTAGCCGCACTACAAGATACTTGTAGCCCCGCTACAAACGGCCTTGTACTGCTTATGTGGCTATCAACTTGTTGGCAAAGGGCTTCCTAAAAACCAATTCTTTAATTACTATATGTTTTTGAGTTTGTTTGTCCTGCTAGTGTCTAACGTTTCTAGTGTTGTAGGTAACAAACGCTTGTCCTATGGATTGTAAATGAAAGGCATCGGGACAAACAAACTCATCAACTGGCCAACTGACGAGCACATAAGCTGACGAACTCATTAACAGACGAGCGTATTAGCAGATGAACTCACCAACTCATCAACTGAAGAACTCATCGACTGATGAACTTATCAACTCACAAACTGACGGACTCATAAGCTGATGAACTCACGAGCTCATAAACTCACCAACTCATAAACTCAAATAAATATGAGAACAACACGAACTTTTGCCGTTGTGCTACTCGCCATAGCATGGTTGGCCCAGCCCCTTGCCGCTGCTAACATTTGGATTGAGGCCGAAAGCTTCCAAGAAAAGGGCGGATGGCTGGTAGATCAGCAAATGATTGAGGGGATGGGGTCGCCTTACCTCATCGCCCACGGACTGGGAACGCCCGTTAAAGATGCGCTTACGAAGGTGCGAATAGATACCGCGGCAACCTACAACGTGTATGTTCGAACCTACAATTGGACCGCGCCGTGGCACCCCGCAGCGGGTCCTGGCGGGTTTAAGGTGGCCATCAATGGCAAACGTCTGCCTGTAATCGTTGGTCAAACTGGCAACCGCTGGCAATGGCAAAAGGCGGGAACGGTGAACCTTAAACAAGGAACGGCAACGCTGGCGCTATGCGACCTTAGCGGCTTTGATGGGCGGTGCGATGCCATTTGCCTGAGTACATCGGCCGTTGCGCCACCCGAAGACTACGAAGCACTAAAACGATACCGCGACAAGATGTTGCGAAGAGGCCCGAATGTGCGTTCGGCAGGGGTGTTCGACCTCGTTGTTGTGGGTGGCGGTGTGGCCGGAATGAGTGCCGCTGTGGCCGCAGCTAGGCTGGGTTTGAAGGTGGCTTTGGTGCAAAATCGCCCCGTGTTGGGAGGCAACAACAGCTCGGAAGTGCGCGTACATCTTGGTGGGCGCATCAACACGGGTAAGTATCCGCGGCTGGGCGACCTGCAAAAAGAGTTCGGCCCAACGCAGGAAGGAAACGCCATGCCTGCCGAAAACTATGCCGACGACCGCAAGTTGAAGTTTGTGAAGGCCGAACCCAACGTGTCGCTTTTCCTCAATCATCACGTCTGTGGCGTACAAATGCAGGGGCAACACATACCCATGACCAGGCTTTTGCCTGCCTTACAGCCTTCGGCCATGCCACATGGGGTTCGCGCCAAAGCTTCGTGCACCTCTGATGAAGGCGCAAATGCAACTGCAAATGGTGCAAAATGCGAGGGAGAGGGGCCGTTGCAGGCATCTGGCGAAACGGGAAAGACCGAAGGCACTGGCCTTATTAACCGCGACAACGCCATCGCTTCTGTAATTGCGATGAACGTACTTACGGGCGAAGAACTACGTTTCGAGGCTCCGCTCTTTGCCGATTGCACAGGCGATGCCACGCTGGGTGTGCTGGCCGGAGCGATGTATTCCATCGGTCGCGAGCCGCAATCGGCCTTCGGAGAAGACCTTGCACCGCAGCAAGCAGACGACATGACGATGGGCGTTTCTATGCAATGGTATGCAAAGAAGCGAGACAAACCAACACCGTTCCCCCTCTTTGAATACGGCATCAGCTTTAACGAGCAGACGGCCGAGAAACGTTTGAGGGGCGAATGGACCTGGGAAACGGGATTGAACAGCCGCATTGTAGATAATTTGGAGCGTGTGCGCGACTATGGCATGCTGGTGGTTTACGCTAATTGGAGCTATTTAAAGAACCGCAGTAAAGACCGCCGACGTTACGAACGGCAACAGCTAGAGTGGCTGGCATACGTGGCTGGCAAGCGCGAGTCGCGCCGATTGCTGGGCGATTACGTGCTGAGCGAACAAGACATCGTGAAGAACATGCCCCACGAAGACGCAACCTTTACCACCACTTGGAGCATTGACTTGCACTATCCCGATACGATTAACGCCCGAAACTTCGCCACTGGCCCTTTCAAAGCCATATCGCGGCAGCGCGTTATCTATCCTTACGCCGTGCCTTACCGCTGTCTTTACTCGCGTAATATTAGCAACTTGTTCATGGCCGGGCGCAACATCAGCGTTACACACGTGGCTCTTGGCTCGGTGCGCGTTATGCGAACAACGGGCATGATGGGCGAAGTGGTGGGTATGGCTGCGGCGGTTTGTCGTGCAAACAGGGCATACCCGCGGCAGGTTTACACCCATTTCTTGCCCCAACTGCAAGCACTTATGGTGCGTGGAGTGGGGGATGCAAACCTGCCTAACAACCAAACCTACAACGAAGGGTGGGTGCTTGAACAGCCGCCACGGCTTGAGAGCAAGCATGTGGACCAAGAACAGGATGAATAAGGCCTCATCCTCTCAGCTCTGCTGCAAGGGGCTCTTATTAGGGTTAAGGAGTTAAGGAGTTAAGTAGTTAAGGAGTTAAGCCAAATGTATAGGTGGCGTTATCCATCTTTTCACCTTTTCACCTTTAGGAGTTAAGGGGTTAAGGAGTTAAGAAGTTAAGGAGTTAAGCCAAATGTATAGGTGGCGTTAGCCATCTTTTCACCCTTCCACCTTTTCACTCTTTCACCTTTAAAAGGCGTTAGCCATCTTTTCACCCTTTCCCCTTTTCACTCTTTCACCTTTAAAAGGCGCAGCCATCTTTTCACCCTTTCACCTTTTCACCCTTTCACCTTTAAATTATAATAGCAACTCAACATTAATTACATAATGCAATGAAAAAACTAGTTATTGGTTTGCTGTTGGCCGCCTTTGCCTGCACGGCAACAGCACAAAAGAATGCGCAAGGCGCAGCAAAGCGGGCAGTTCAGTTCACGGTTCTGCAATGGAACATCTGGCAAGAAGGAACGCTCATACCTGGCGGTTTCGAGGCTATTGTCGGTGAAATACAAAATTTGCAGCCCGACTTCGTTACGCTGAGTGAGGTACGCAACTACGATGACGTTGACTTTACCCATCGTCTTTGTCAGGCATTGAAAGAAAAAGGGCTAACCTATTATTCCTTCCGCAGCAAGGATTCGGGGCTGCTTAGCAAGCATCCCATTACGGATTGGCGGCCCGTTTTCCCCGAGAACCGCGATCATGGCAGCATATATAAGCTGGTGGCAAAGGTTCAAGGCGTTGAGGTGGCTGTGTATACAGGCCACTTAGACTATCTGGATTGCGCCTATTATAATGTTCGCGGCTACGACGGCAACACGTTTAAAGAAACAACCAAGCCCGAAAGCATCGAAGAAGTGCTGCGCCTTAACGACTTGTCGTGGCGCGACAACGCCGTACAAATCTTCCTTAACGAGGCTCGCCACGACATTGCTGCTGGTCGTTGCGTGGTATTTGGCGGCGATTTCAACGAGCCGTCGCACCTCGATTGGATACATGCCACGGCCAATCTGTACGACCACAACGGCATGGCCATACCTTGGACTGTGTCTACAATGCTACAACGCGCGGGCTTTAAGGATAGTTATCGCGTGTTGTACCCCAACCCCGTAACTCATCCGGGCTTTACCTACCCTTGCTTTAACATCGCGGCAGACATGTCGAAGCTTACTTGGGCACCAAAAGCCGACGAACGCGAACGCATAGACCTTATATATTATAAGGGGCGTGGCATGGAGGTGGACAAGGCTCAGATATTTGGACCAAACGTTTGTGTATGCCGTTCGCAGCCCGCACAAGATAAATGGGACGACCCCATCTTGCTGCCCAAAGGCGGAACGTGGCCCACTGATCACCGTGGTTTGCTGGTTAAATTTATCGTGAAGTAAGCTGCCCATTGGCGCTTAATGGTTAACGGTAGGGCGTTCTTTTTGCTTGTGCTTTGACTTCCAAAGCACAAGCAAGGCCTGCCGTAGCCTAATTATATCTATTCTACTGCCATGACACAACCGTTTTTGCAGCAAAAAGGAGGTTATCGTAAGCTTCGAGTTTATCAAGTGGCAACCATAATATATGATGCCACTTACTATTTCGTGTCGCATTTCCTCAACTCGCGCGACCGCACAACCGACCAAATGGTTCAGGCTGCGCGGTCGGGCAAGCAGAATATTGCCGAAGGAAGTAAGGCCGCAACTACTTCGGCCGAAACTGAAATAAAGCTAACCAATGTGGCAAAGGCTAGCTTAGAGGAACTGCTTATTGATTATGAAGACTACCTTCGTGTGCGGGGAAAGGTGCAATGGACAACTGAACATCCGCGATTTGAACGGATGAGGCGTTATGCAAGCAGTGACCGCATAGGGCATGAGTACACTAAACTTCTGCCAAAGTTGACCGATGAGGAATTGGCTAACCTCTGTATAACACTTATCAACCAAGCAACCTATATGCTTCGGCGTTTGATTGACAAGCAACAAAAGATGTTTTTACAGAATGGTGGAGTAAGGGAACAGATGACAAAAGCGAGGTTGAAGTGGAGGAAAGAGAGTGGGGATGATAGGGGATGAAAGGGGTGTCGGAGAAGTCGGACAAGTCTGACAGGTCTGACTGGTCTGACTGGTCCGACTGATTAGACTGATAAGACAAGTCTGACTGGTCTGACAGGTCCGACCGGCCCGACAAGTCTAGCCAGTCCAACTTGCCCCACTTGCCTACTTCCCAACTTCTGCATTCTCGTCTCGAAGATAGTACAAGTCGCCAGATAGTATCTGTTTAACCCTTGCAAACAACTCGATACCCATCAGTGTGAACGAAATAACCTTGCCGTCGGGCGAGATAAGGATGCACTTAGGTATGTCGCGGATGCCGAACAGCTTGGCGGCAGGCGACACTTCGTTTTGCGAATCGTAGGCTTGTAGCCATCCCTCGCGGTTAATGCCCAGAGCTTTAACCGAACGTTTCCATGTTTCCTTGTCTTTATCGATAGAAAGATTCACCATAACAAACTTATCGGCGGCGTTACGCGTTTCGTCGTATATGCGTTTAATGTTTTGCATCTCGTCAAGGCAGCCCGGAGCCCACGATGCCCAGAACGTTAGCAACACGTGTTTGCCGCGTAAGTCGTAGAGCTGTATCGCATGCCCATCTTCTAGTGGCAGGCGTATGTCGGGCACTTCTTTTCCTTTCCCCAGGTTTAAAGCCTTAATGTTGTTGCTTAGCGAACGCGTATAGGGATGTTTGCTTAGCTTGGGCGAAAAGGCTTGCAGCAGTTGGTCTAGACCTTCTCGGTCAAGTGTCGAGAGCAAGTCGCGTTGTACCAGCAGTGGAGCCAGTGGCAGGTCTTTATGGTCTAGCACGAATTGTCGGCGGTTGGCCAGCCACTGCTTTTCGGCCGATGCTCGCAAGGCCTGTCGTGCATCTCTGCCCGCATTGGTTGCCATGAAGTCGTTGCCCTTGCTGCGTTGCAGGGCTGCTACCGAGTCGTTATAATCGCGGTCGCGCTGGTTAGCAAGGGCGAAATAGGCTTGGTATAGCGTGTTGGTAGTTGGTCCCGACACTTTGGCATTGGCCCCTTGGGTGGCTGTTGGCACAACGATGTTCACTTCGCCTGGTTCTACCCAAAAGGGTATTCCTTCCTTTCCAAGCCCCGTTATGTAATAGAGCATGGAAGGATGTGCGGGCGTTATGTCGCGATTAAAGCGAAAGCGGCCTTTATTGGTGACGGTTGAGGCCACTTGCACCAGGTTGCCGTCGCCATAGTCTACACATAGCGACACGCTTTTTACTTTTGCCTTGGCGCCTGCTGCCACCAGCGACGTTATCTGTCCGCGTATGATGCAGGTTTCCTTCTCTGGGATAAGCGTGGGTGTGGGCAGTTGTGCCACAACTTTTGTGCTTGCCAGTGTGCAAGCAAGGGCTAATGTTGCGTGCCGCACAAAGCTAAACCCGCTTAGGTTTGTTGTGTGCGATGTGCGAAGCTGTGCAAAACAAATGTTACAAAGGTTTTGCAAAATGGGGCGTATGTTGTTAATCATGGTTTTATTCTCCATTCTTTTCTTTATGTTGTTTTACGATGTGCGATGGCTCTTTGCCTGCAAGGCTGAAAGCCACAATAAGATTACCTTTGGGGCTGATGGGCATGGTATGCGCAAGGGCTGTTTGCTTGTTGCTGAGGCAAGTCGAGCATGCTGCCACTTCTTTGCTGCTTGCAAGGTGTGTTAGGTACACCTTCTTCGCCTAGCTTCTTGCGAAGCGAAGGGGCTCGTTTACCAGCGTTCCCTTTGTAGCAAACAGCCCTTGTGCATTGCCTGGGCTTGTTACGGCTAAGAGCATTATTGTTAAAACATATCTGATGTTCATGGTACTTAATTTTTTAAGTGGTTATATCTTTTGTTTCACCGCTGCTTTTCGTTGTCCTTATAGGGTGTTGCTTAGTTGTGCTTGGCCATGCAATGGCGGTGTTTTTTTGTTGCATTGTATTTACGAGAGGTTTAACCCAAATCGGTCGTTAGAGCCTGTGCAGATTTTGTGTATTGTTGAGCATGTTGCCTGTCTTATTCTTGAAGGCGTAGCGGGCTACGTCGAGAGAATAAGATGGGCAAGATGCCGACAAGCAAACGAAAGATGAACAGGAAGCGATGGAAAAGAACTAAAATGATTGATAAGCGTTCTAACGACCGATTGGGGTTTAAAATATCCCCATTCCATCGCCGTTTTCGGCAGCAATCAAACGATTGTTGAGGATGGGGCAAGGACACACGAGTGTAGCCCTTGGCGGCAGATGCAGCCAATGTTACGCATGGTGTTATGGGCTTGCGCTTTTTCATGGTTTTATTTTGGTTCGGTTTCTAATTCTCTTTGTCTATGTCTTGCACGCCTATATATAATATGGTGTCGTTTTAAATAACGGCAGGTAAGTGTACAAGTGATTTCTAGTTAAGCCGTGTGTTGTTGCTTGTAGGCTTTCGCCACGGGCTTATGACGTGCCTTCGCTTTGGCACTTCGTAGATGTTGTATAGGGCCTTTCCTGCTTGTTACCTGCCATCTATCTTATGGGTTAATGCGCACAAAGGCGGTGGGAGGTTTTAGAGGATACGACCCTGCATTTGGTTTTTGTCGCTGTAAAGTTACAAAAAGAATTCTTTGTGTAATAAAAATAGAAGATTAAAAAAGATTAAATCGTTTGTTTTTCTCTCATTATTAGCCGATTATGCGTTTATTGTAGTCGCTATTTCGGGCATGTACGGCATCCATAGCGATGGATTGGCCGAACCGCCAGGTTTTCAATGATAACCAAACAGCATTGCGTTTGGAATGTTTTAGTTGGGTATAGGCAAGGCCGTCTGGTGATTAATGCCTGCAACTGCTCGCGCTGGCGATCGTAAGCGTGCGTGCTTTCCATTCCGTTGCCCATGCGTGTGTATACGGCAGAGTTGTTTTTTTGTCTAACTTTCAGTACGAAATTTAACATTATGAGTGCCCTTTTCGTCCACCAAACGCGCACCTTGCCGCAAAAAATCGATTCTCGCGAAGGTTTGTTTTGATGCAAAACGGGGTTATGTGTAAATGCCGGCGAAGTGGATATTTATTTAAAAACGCCACCAATTGCACCCATTTTAGGGCTGTTTGCAGCAAAAAGCGGTGCATTTAGCACCAAAATGGAGTGCGTTTTGGTGCTAAACGGAAGGCGTTTTTGTGCTAAATGCAGTGCAAAATGCTGCTAAATGGAAGGCGAAAAGGCATAAGAATACATCGCAATAGCATAAACATACCCTTTTAGCACCATAAAACACATGGCAAAAAAGGCAAAATAGCCATTGAAACGAGCGATTTTAGGTGCTAAATGCTGCTAATTGGGTCTGAAAATTTTTGGGCTGCCACCTAAACTAGAAAGGCAAAATGGTGCAAAAAGCAGGTTCTAGGCTTAAAAACAGACAAACGCCAAGGCATGAAAACGTATAAAAAGCGGTTGTTTATCATCTTTTAGCCAATATCTTCGCTAGAACGGAACAAAAGATAGAGCTGTTTTGTAAAGTAAAAGACAAGGATTTCAGCTTTTGTGTTGACGATTTTTGAGCTTATAAGTTTGTGGGTTTTTGAGCTTATAAGTTTGTGGGTTTTTGAGTTTATAAGTTGATGAGTTTGTAAGTTGATGAGCTTGTAAGTTGATGAGTTGATGAGTTTGTAAGTTGATGAGTTGATGAGTTGATGAGTTGATGAGTTGATGAGTTGATGAGTTGATGAGTTGATGAGTTTGTAAGTTGATGAGTTTATAAGTTGATGAGTTTATAAGTTGATGAGTTTGTAAGTTGATGAGTTTTTGAGTTTGTAAGTTGATGAGTTGATGAGTTTGTAAGTTGATGAGTTGATAAGTTGATAAGTTGATGAGTTGATGAGTTTTTAAGTTGATGAGTTGATGAGTTGATGAGTTGATGAGTTGATGAGTTGATAGGTTTTTGAGTTGATGAGTTGATAGGTTTTTGAGTTGATGAGTTTATAAGTTGATGAGTTGGTGAGTTGATGTATTCGCGAGTAGTTTGGTTTTCGTGAGTTTATAAAGTAGTGAGTTAATTTGTACTGTACTTCGTATATAATAGGAGCGTTTATCCTTTGTTGGTAGCACAAAGATAACAAACACACCTCAATTTATAGAAAAATTAAAGGTGAAGATGGCCTCAATAACCAACGATATGTTCCTTATGTTCTTCTGTCAAAAGTGAATGCTTTTCTGACGAAGGTGAGTATCCTTCTGCCAAATTACTGAAGTCAAGGTGGCTTTGATGACAAACGATATGTTCCTTATGTTCTTCTGTAAAAAGTGATTATCCTTCTGTGAAAGGCCCATGAAATTATGTCAAAAGCGCAAGTTCTCCTCTTAAAGCCCTATGCCAATTTGTTAAAACAACGTGCGCTTAGGTTATGTTTTCTTTTTTGTTTTGATGCGGCTCTTGATGGAGCGCACGCTACCAGGACTGATGCCCAGGATGTCGCCGGCTTCGGTCTCGCTCTTGCCCAACTTACCCGTTATGATGAGGAAGAGATATTGTCGGGTAGAAAGGTTGTTGTAAGCGTTGTCTAACGAGGCCATGAATGTTGGGTCGGCAAACTTAAAATACTCGATGAAATCGGAGAAATCGTTCGTACTCCAATGTACGGTGGAATGGTTTTGCAGTATGCTTTCGTACAGCAGTTTGCCGTTGCTCAGCACTTTCAGCTCTTTATCTTTAAGGTTGTTCACCCTTTGCCTGAGCGAGTTCAGTTCTTTGTTGGCTTCGGTTTGCGACACTTTAAATTGGTCAATGCGGTCGCTGTATTCGCTAATGAGCAGTCGTTTCTCCAAGATGCTGCGCTTGGCTCTGGACACTTTATACTTATGGTACAGCACCAAGGTTATGATAGAGAGCACAAGCACTAAGACCAAGCTTGTGATGTAAAGGCGGTACGAGCGTATTTCGCGCTCGCTGGCCTCGATGTCGAACCTGTTTTGTATTTCGTAAACATTGTTGGCCTGCCATTCCTTTTGCTGTTTCTCTTTGAAAATGAGCAGCGAGTCGGCCGTGTTGGCAGCCCCCACGTAGTCGCCCATTTTCTGTTTTAGCTTGAAAAGGTTGTATAGTGCTTTCTCGCGCGTATAAACGTCGTCGCTTGCCAAGGCCTTTTGCAGCAGGTCGAACGCCTTTTGGTATTGGCCTTGCCGCATATATAGGTCGGTAAGTATGGTGTAGGTGTAGCTGTCGGGTCGTTCTTTTAGTGCGCGAAGTATGAATTTGGCCGATTTCACCGTGTCTCCCTTCTGGCTGTACACATCGCTGATGTTGGCCAGCAGCACGGTTTGGCTTTCGGTGTCGAGGTGTTTGTACAGCTTTAGTGCTTTAAGCAGGTAGTTTAGGTTGCTGTCGGGAACGCCCAAACCGCTATACGCATTGGCGATGTAAGAGAGGCTGTATGCCATCCACAGGTCGTTGTTGGCCCGTGTAGCCATGCCGCGCGCCTTTTCGGCATAGTTTAGTGCCGTGTTGTAATTCTTTGTGGTGAGGTTGACGTAGCTTAAAGTAGAGAATATTTTGTGCATCAAGGCCAATCCGCCATGTCCTTTGGCGGTGTTTTCGGCTCTTTTTAGCAGTTTTATGGCGGCAGTAACGTTGTTGCGGTTGAAGAAAAGAATACATGCCTTATAGTAATATGCACGCGCTAACTGTTCCTTGGGTCCATGCTGCTCGTAGTAAAAAACGGAGATGTCTATCGAATCGTTGTCTACGGGAATCATGTTTCGGTAGGTAGCTTCGGTTTTAAGCAGCGTAAAATAGGCCATTTCATCGCTGTTTTCCATTTCGTGTATGGGTGTGGCCTGCACAAGTGTGTAGGCTTTCTCCACGTTGTCTTGGCTTAACAACGAGTCTATCTGCTCCAATCTCGAGAGTGTGCGGTTATGGCAAGCGCACATCAGTAAGGTTAGGGCAAACAACGTGATAATGGGGTGTTGTTTCTCGGCGCACATCATTGTTTGTGATTTCGTTGATAGCTGTCCGCTTTCATGGCGCATGCAAGGTTGTTTGACAGTTCTGTTAAATCTCCGTTGTAGCTTGTTGGCCTGGGCTGGATGGGAAATCTTTGTTTATCAAGGGTGAGTTTTGCTTGTGCGACAGGTGTAGCGGCTCATTGGCAAAATTATGAAAAATAGTTCGTATTGCAGAATTTTTTCTTCTTAAATGCTGATAATTGGCTGTATTTTGTTGTTTTTAAGGGCAGTGTTACGTGTTTTGCGTGCTATAAAACAGTGATTTTAGGTGTGGATGGGTGTGGTAGATAGGCAACAAAAGGCGGTAAGACCTGCTAGTCCAGTTAGTGTTGTTAAGGTAATGGGGTAAGTGCAATGGTTCACTTTACTTAAAAAAGCGTTGCAAGGTGGATTTTATTGCTGTTGGTTTCTACGGATTATGGCGGTGCTGTAAGCGTGGATTTTTATTCTTAAAACCGCATGTTTGTTGTTGTCGGGCACCGGCATATTGGCCAATTCGTTTCTGAAAGTTGGAATATCATCGGACTTTTTCGTTGCAAATTAAGCCATTTTCAGCTTGTTTTAAACCCTCGAAACCCCTTTGTTCATCGGGATGTTGCAGTGCAACACTTGGTGACATAATCGAATTTTCCATTTTGTTGGTATAAATAAAAGGTGTATATTTGCGAAAAATTGTTTTGCGCCACTTTTCAGATAGCTGCAACCAACCCAGCGTTACCTATCTGCCACCGTACCACTCCTATTTATATATAGGTATGGAAAAATAGCGGCAGCGGAATAGAAACCTTAACAATGAAACCTGAACGTCTTAATGTGCCATCGAATAACTAACACTAAACATGAAATAAAAGGGTTAAATAACAGATTTACAAACTCGAAAATTGTAATACCTATGCGTAGAAACTTATCAAGACCAGCGAACGTGATGTTCTGGCTCATGGCATTATTGCTGTGTTGGAGCCAGGCGCATGCACAAGGCCCGGGCTCAACGGGCAACATTACGATTGAAGGCATAGTAATCGACAACAACACGAACGAACCCGTTGTGGGTGCCACCGTGAAGCTGAAAGACGGGACCAAGGGCACGGTTACATCGGCCGACGGAAAGTTCGTGATGCCAGGCTTGTCGGTTGGCAATGTGGTTCACGTTAGTTTTATCGGTTTCAAGCCTCGCCAGTTTACCGTGGGCAAGAAACGATTTGTGACAGTTTATCTGGAAGACGATGCCAACCAGCTGGACCAGGTGGTGGTTACAGGGTTTCAAAAACTGAAGAAAAACAGTTTTACGGGTACGGCCACGGTGGTGACCGGCGACGAGTTGCGAAAGGTAAACGTAAAGGATGCCGTGAAGGCCTTGGAGGCTTTCGACCCTTCTTTCCGTATTATCGACCGTGGCGGATTTGGTTCGGACCCCAACCACATCAACGAAATCAACATCCGCGGCGCATCGAACATCCAACGCCAAGACTTCGATGCCAACGGCCAAGCGCTGGAACGGCGCACCAACCTTTTGGGAAACCCCAACATGCCTATCTTTATGCTCGACGGATTCGAAGTGCCTGTACAGAAAATCTACGACATGGACATCAACCGCATCCAAAGTATGACCATCCTCAAAGATGCTGCAGCCACGGCACTCTACGGCTCGCGCGCGGCAAACGGCGTGGTGGTGGTAACGTCCGTTCCCCCGAAAGTAGGCGAGATACGCATCGATTACAACACTACCCTGGAACTAACCTTCCCCGACCTGTCGGACTATAACCTGACTAATGCATCTGAAAAACTACAAGTAGAGAAGGATGCGGGTATTTATACGGCATCCAACAAAGTGGATCAGGTGGAAAAAGACATTGAGTTTAACAACAAGTTGAACGAAGTGCGCCGTGGCGTTAACACCGATTGGCTATCACGGCCATTGCGCAATACGGCAAACTGGCGTAACTCATTGAGTGTTTCGGGTGGTGTAAACTCCATTCGTTATGGCATAGACTTGAACTATGATAAGAACGGCGGTGTAATGAAAGGCTCGTATCGTAACCGTTGGGGAGCAGGCATGAAGCTCGATTATCGTTTGCACGAATGGCTTCAGATACAAAACCAGGCAACGATAAACCGCACAACATACGAAGATTCACCATACGGAAGTTTCGGCACTTATTCAACTTACATGCCCTATGAGGCAATTTATGGAGAAGATGGAGAACTGTTGAAGAACTTACCGATGTCGAAGAAGGCCAATCCGCTTTGGCAACAGCAAAACCTAGCGAACTATTCGGGTAGAGGAGGTATAACCGACTTTACCGACAATTTTGCAATGAATGTGTATTTTACTCCCTCGCTTTACTTCCGTGGCTCGTTCAGTGTAACTCAGAGAACAACTGAGAAGAATGCTTTCATAGATCCTAAGGATGCCATGTTTAAATCGTCAAGTGCCAACAAGAAAGGTCAGCTGAACACTTCGGAACAAGAAGAGTTGAGCTGGAGTAGCAAAGGCGAAGTGCATTTCAACCAGCGGCTAGATAAGCATTTCATCAATTTAACAGGAGCCGTAGATTTGCAAGAGCAAATAGCCAGAAGTAGGGCCCACCGCTACGAGGGATTTAGTCTAGGACAGTTGAACACACCCATTTATGCAGCGCAACAAGAGGGTAAAGCCGACGACTCAAAAACGACGATTAGAACTGTGGGTTGGCTGGGCGCCTTGAACTATACTTATAATGAGATATACCTATTGGATGCCTCTTTCCGTTTCGATGGTTCCTCGCAATTCAGCTCGAAGAAACGTTTTGCGCCATTCGCCTCCATTGGTTTGGGTGTCAATGTGCACAATTATCCCTTCATGAAAAAGTTCCCATGGGTTAACTCTCTTCGTTTCAGGGGTACTTATGGAAGTACAGGTAAGGTGACATTCTCGCGTTTCGACGTGATAAGCAGCTATAATGTGGATACGAAATCGTGGTATTACACAGGGCCCGCAGTTACCTTAGCCACCATGGGTAACCCGGATTTGACATGGGAATTGAACAAGACACTAGACTTGGGTTTCTCTTTCGAACTATTTAAGAGGCGACTTTTCTTCGAGGCCACCTACTATCATAAGGCCACCGACAGGACAATCGACCAGATAAAAATTCGTCCTTCGTCTGGATTTAGCAGTTATAGCGGCAATGCAGGCGGCGTGCTGAACGAAGGTGTGGAATTGAAAACCAACGTTACGGTTTACCGCGACCGCGATCTCTCTGTGGTGTTTAACGCAAACCTAGCTTCTAACAAGAATCGCATAACCAAGCTTAACCCCTCGATAGAAGACTATAACAAGCGCATACGCGAGAATAACAAAAGCGAAAATGGCGGTAGGGGCGGCTCACTTCCACCAATACTATATTATGTAGGCGCATCCACCACAGCCATCTACGCCGTTCCTTCGTTGGGAATAGACCCTGCAACGGGTGTGGAACTGTTCCGTAAGAAAGACGGGACAATAACCAAGGAGTGGAACCAAGACGACATGCAGGTTTGTGGCGACCTAAATCCCGATGTGCAAGGATCGTTCGGTGTGAATGTGGCCTACAAGGGGTTTTACCTAAACACCTCGTTTAAGTACGCCTATGGTGGGCAGGCCTATAACCATACGCTTGTTTCGAAAGTGGAAAATGCCAAGATAAAGGATGAGAATGTAGACCGCCGCATCCTTACCGAGCGATGGCGTAAAGTGGGCGATGTGTCCGCCTTCTATGGCATCAGAGAGAACTCAGTGACTAATGCCACATCGCGTTTTATCCAAAACGACAATTACGTTTATTTCAACAGCTTGACTTTGGGCTATGATTTTCCCAAGACTATTATCTCGAAGTTAAAGCTTAACGCCCTGTCGTTAAATTTCAACGCCTCGGATTTGGCCAGATGGAGCACGGTACGGGTAGAACGCGGACTCTCTTACCCATACGCGCACACCTATAGTATCGGCTTGCGCGCCAGTTACTAACAACGTATCAATATTAAAAGACAAAGCGTATGAAACGTTCGATATATTTTCTGATTACATCGGCAATGCTAAGCCTTGTGTTTAGCAGTTGTAACGATTGGCTCACAGTGCCAGTAGACGGTAAGTCTACATCGACCGAACTTTACACGGGTTCGGATGGATATAGGTCGTCGCTCAACGGCATTTACAAGGGATTGGCAGTGGATGAACTGTATGGGCTGCAACTGCAATACGGCGTTATCGACTTTTTCTCTAACCAATACCGCAACGACCTGCGAGAAGACGAGCAGAGCAGCACCATATTCATTGCTGCTGGTAAGCGCGAATTTAAAAATGTGGCCTTGCAACCTGTACTTAACAGCATGTGGATGACGGCCTATAACAGAATAGCCGCCGCCAATGACCTTATCGACAACGTGTCGAAAGCAAGCGATTCGAAGTTTAAACAAGGTGAGATGGAACGCAAAATGATATATGGTGAGGCTTTGGCCATAAGGGCATTGCTGCACTTTGACATGCTCAGGCTCTTTGCTCCCGCACCTGTTAACGACGATGGACAGGCTTACATACCTTACATCACCACCTTCCCCGAGGTTCTAGGTGCGCATGTTCCCGTAAAGGTGTCTTTGGACATGGTGATCAAAGATTTGGAAGACGCACGCGAACTAGTGAGACTTTACGACTTTTCACCCATGGGCATAAGTGCTAATGCTTCGGGGAAAGCCCGCTTTTATAATAATCTTGAGTATGGAATGGAAGGCTATGGAAAGACTGAAGGCCTTGACGAGTTTTTCTTAGGTCGTGGCTACCGCTTCTCCTATTGGGCCATAACGGGACTATTGGCAAGGGCTTACCAGTATAAAGCAGCCTACAATGCCTCGTTCTACGAGAAGGCAAAGACACTTGCACAAGAAGTACTTGATGCCAAGTGCACAGATGATAAAGGCGAAACCAGTTATAGTCCTTTCAAAAATGAGGATTTTAATGGGTTTGCCTATGCACAAGACCCCGAACAAATGAGAGATGTCCGCATGGTTGGCAACCTCTTATTGGGAATTTACAGGGACAACGAAGCCGAGGCGAAACTTTCGGGAATAGAGTCCAGTTTCCCTCGTGAGAAGAAGTCGCCGGCACAATATAGTTTCTGTGCTGTAGATGTAGATGGGCAAGACATCTTTAAGACAGCAGGTGGAGTTGATGAGTCGAAAGATGACATACGCTGTTTAAGGTTGCTCTACAAACCCATAAACTCTTACAACATCTCGCTTTCCACCAAATGGTATGTCAAGACAAGAGATGCGGACGAACGCAAACGCACGCTGAACATCTTCCCGATATTGCGCACATCTGAGATGCGATTCATCATAGCCGAGACTTTGGCAAGGAGCAATGAGTTTGACAAAGCATACGAAATCCTTAATGAGATGCGTAGAAACAGAGGCTTACGTAATGGCGACTTGCCTACGCAGGCATCGTTGGAAGGCTTCTTGAAAGACCTGGTGCGCGAGGGACAACGCGAATGGATTAGCGAAGGCCAATTGTTCTACCTATACAAAAGACTCAACTTCGCAGTGAAACGGGACGACGGCACATTTGCTCCCTTTAAGAAAGAAGAGTGTGTGGTGCCATTGCCCATTGAGGAATTAAAATAACCCTTAACATTTTGTTTATGAAAAGATTATTTTATTATATCCCTTTGGCCATCTTGGCCTTGTTGGTGGGCTGTAAGGAGGATGCGCTACTAACATTCGGGGACGACAGATACGTCTATTTCGAGAAGTTCTATCGAGATGCGGTGGCTCCTGGTACAGAGAAAGCCGACTCTACTATGGCGTCGTTCTTTTTCTACAACGACGATGTTAACAGCATAGACGCCCTATTGGAAGTACATATCGCTGGGCGAGACCTAACGCACGATGAAACCTTTAAGCTGCGTGTGGTGCCAAAAGAAACCACAGCCAAGCCCGAAGAATATGAAATTCAGGACGCCTACACCTTCCGTGCACGTGCGGCCGCACCTAATGCGACCAATAGAAACGACACCATTGCCATCAAGATGAAACGCTCGGCCCGATTGAAAGATTTCCCACATGGATTAAGGCTGATGGTAGAATTGGTTCCGCAAGGCGAACTGCAATTGGGACAAAGCGAAAGGACTAAGGCCTTAGTGGTACTCACTCGCGATGCCATCAAACCCAAATGGTGGAAAGACGAAGTGGAGGCAAATCTTTTGGGCACTTATTCGAGCAAGAAGTACAAACTCTTTGTGACACATATCGACACCAAGTTAATCTTCAATGACGAATTGGTGAAGAGAAATCCTGCAAAGGCGATACGACTAGTGAGAGACTTTAAAAGGTGGTTGGCCGAGCATCCGAAAGAAGCTGTTGAGGAAGACGGCGTAACGCCGATAACAGTAAACGTATAGTGTTGCACTTAAAAAACAAACATGTGTTATGAAAAGGATTAAATATTTCATGATATGGCTGAGCGTTCCCCTTTTGTTGGGAGCTTGTTTCAGCGACGAGGGAAACTACGAATACGAGTCGCTCAAACCTCCAACGTGGACACGTGATTACATGAGTAGTCCAATACAGATTTCCGTTAGGGAAGGAAGACCCATAAGAATAGACGGAACGAAGTGCTTTAATTGGGGAAAACTCGACTCGTTGCAACGCAGTGGGGAAGTGCGCTACGAATGGCGCTACTATGGGAAAGTTTTCTGTACAGACTTGAAAGCCGAAATTCCCTACGAAGAGTTTATGAAACGGTGTGAGTTGGAAGAAATGCCCATCTCTGATTATGAGCGCGGCGACTTCGCCATTATCGAGAAATCCACAGGCGTTAGCTTTAAGGTGAAGACAACTTTTTATTTCCATGCGCAGATAGACGAGGCCGACTTCCTTATCTATTCGACGAAATCACCCAACGAACCCCATGTAGGAAAGGTTAACGTAATGCGCCTAGACTATTCGCGCGACCCTAAGACGGGCGGATATGTTTCTGATTTTGTATTGAGCGACCGCCATTTCTCACAAGATTTGCCTGGTACGCCCAAACAATTAGACCTTTCTGCTGCAAAGAACGTGAGCCTTGTTGGGTCGGCAACGGCCATAACAGAAGAAGGCGATGCGTATGTGCTCAATGCGGCCAACTTGCAAAAGGTTTGGGACATGAGTTCGCAATTCGATGAAGGAACCCCCGCTGACTTTAAGGTTAGTTCGCGTAAGGACCAAGATGGAGGCGGAACAGACTCGTACGCCTTTTCATGGGTGGCAACAAAAGACGGACGTGTGTTTACCAGGCAGTTTGGAAGGAACTACCTAGGAGGTAAATTCATAACGGAACCTTACTACCTAGACTCGTTGGGATATAAGATTACACAGTTTGGACATACCTGTTGGGGTATAACGAATATCCCTTGTTACGATGAGAAGAACAAGCGTGTGCTTATTGCAACAAGTTTACAGAACGGAGCATACGGCTCTTACCGGAGTTATATGACCACCCTCTATAAAGATGGATGGAAAGGTGTACCCGTAATGAAGATGCCCGACGACACAAAAGTGTACTATCTAACGTTAATGAACGGCGACCAATATTGGGACAACAATGCAAATAGCTGGTTCCAAATATACTATAATACGGGTGGTAAGTCGATGGTTGGCACATTTGCAGTAGACAATCGTGGACGACGACTAAATGAACCTAACTCGTACTTATTCCCATATGAGGTGAAGGGCCATTTGTTTAATAAGGAAACAGTTTTCCTCGTTGCAGCAGGAACGCGCCTTACTAATTCAAGCTCGAAGGCTTATATCGACCTTTTCTCCGAAGGAAACGAGGTGTATGGAATTAAGCGTAGTGGTTTGGGCTGGCCTGGTCAATTTGATTACGAGATAATCAAACTTCCACTTAAGGGTATAACTTCGAAGATTACGAGTATGACTTACAACCGCGATGACCTATTAAGTGGCTCGAATTATCACGACTTGGTGATTGGCTGTGAGAATGGCGACATCTTGGTTTACGAGGCAGAAGAATTGTTGAACCCTTCATTCAGAAAGAAACTAAACGTGGGTGGTAAGGTGGTTGCCATCAAACAACTTGGACTTATCCGCGCCACAGTAGACATGTATTAATACAACAACACGGCCACCCCTTACCCAAGGTGGTGGGGTGGCCGCAAAACAAAAACAGATAAAATGCAGAACATGATGGTTTTAAAAAGAAGTGCCGGCGCACTGATGATGCTGTTGGCTGGCGCGTTTGCCGTGCAGGCGCAAAGTGTAGATAAGGTAAGCCTTAACGTTAGCGTGGCCAACAAGGGTGGCGCACCAACTGTTACGCTCAAAAAGTCGCCCGAATGCCAAGCCTATTGCCTGGCACTGTTCACATCAGACATTGCCGGAATTATCAAAGACGAGGTTGTTGACGGATATTTCACCGGTCAGAAGAAACCCCGATACACCGACAACGTCAAAGATAAGAAACTGGTAGACTACGGGTTGGTGGTTGTTCCAGAGAAAGAATACACCCTCATCGCCCTTGGTTACGGCAAGGACGGCAAGCCCGGCAAGGTGTCTCGCACGCAGTTCACCGCTCCTCGCAGGCAAGGTTTCGCCTCGGCACAGGTGCTGGCACAGGTAATAAACATCGGACCCGACAGCGTAACGGTGAAGTTTACGCCCAACACCGACGTGGCTGGCTACGCCTTATGTCAGTTTGAGGGTGGAACCATCGAACAAACAGTGAAAGAGCACGGCCCCATGATGGGTTTCTCCAACGCTTACGACATGATTAAGCAGTTCAGCGGCAAAGACTACACCACCGAAAAGCAACACACTTGGCGCGAGATGGTGCCCGATGCCAATTACGAAATCTGCGTGTTGCCATGGGATAAGAATGGCGTTTTCCAAGAGATAACCAAGGTTCCCGTTACCACGAAAAAGCTTGGCGGACCCGGTGAAGCCACAGTCGACATTAAGATTGGCGAGTTTGGCGGAAGCAAGAAAGGCGGCTACTATCAAGATGTAGTGTACTCGCCCAACGACCAAGCATCGTTGCACCGCGACATCATCATCACCGAAGAGGCCTTTAACAAACCCGACATGGGCAACATCGGTGTTATCAAGATGCTGCAAACCGACCATCCCAAAGACATTTACTGGAACCAATACCGCGTGGACAGGGCAAGATGGAACGCTACACCGCTCACCACCTACTACGCTTGCTCGATGGCTAAGAACGTAGACGGCAAGTGGGGCGAACTTAAAAAGGTGAAGTTCACTACGCCTGCCGCAAAAGAATAACGCGAAATCTATAAACCGCTCTTGATGGAACCTTGATTTTAGCTGGCATACTTTGCTCATCGCTAGGTGGTTCATGGCAACCGTGTACCCCTAGCCGTGAGCAAATGGTGCCCGCCTAGGCAAGGTATGGAATAAATGGGCGGCAACGAACAATCGCAAGGTGGCATTTCGGGGTAGCTTAAAGCCGGTTCTAAAAAGCCAATAAAGTTTATTTCAGGAACCAGCCTTTGTAAATAATGGCAGCCCTATTCGATAAAAGAGCATATCCAGAACATGCCTTAAACCCCAAACTAAGTAGCAGGTAGGACGAACCGCCCTCGGCGCATTTCTCCTCCATCCCAGCATCTCGCGCTATCCAACTATACATAACCTAGGGGCATTTCCTAACACTTTCGCCCCCATAACCTTGCGGATGCCGAACGAGATGCAGCTGGGGCGGGCCTGCCGTGCTACGCTTATCGCGAGCAAACCGATGGCTTTGCACCGCTAACAAGTAACCGAATTATTGAAACAAGTAATGAGTAACCTAAAAACAATCCTGTCTGGCTGGGCACTCTTAGCCCTGCTTTTCCCCACCAACTTGCGTGGACAAGGCGTTAACCAGGCCCCACCCATCCCCGTGGACACCGCCGTAAGGATAGGCAAACTGCCCAACGGACTGACCTATTACATACGCCATAACAACTGGCCCGAACATCGCGCCGACTTCTATATCGCACAGAAGGTGGGCTCGATACAAGAAGAAGAGAGCCAACGCGGACTGGCCCACTTCCTAGAACACATGTGCTTTAACGGAACAAAGCATTTCCCTGGCAACGAACTTATCCGTTACTTGGAAACGCTTGGCGTGAAGTTTGGCGGCGACCTCAATGCCTACACCTCCATCGACCAAACCGTTTACAACATATCCAACGTGCCTACCACGCGCCAGACGGCACTCGACTCGTGCTTGCTGATACTCAGCGACTGGGCAAATGCGCTCACACTCGACCCAACTGAGATTGACAAAGAGCGCGGAGTGATACACGAAGAGTGGCGCGAACGCACCGGAGCCACATCGCGTATGCTAGAACGCAACCTGCCTAAACTCTATTCGGGAACGAAGTACGGCGCGCGTTTCCCCATCGGACTGATGAGCGTTGTGGATAACTTCAAGCCCAAAGAGCTGCGCGACTACTACGAAAAGTGGTATCATCCCTCCAATCAGGGCATTATTGTGGTGGGCGACATCGACGTGGCTCACACCGAGGCCATGATTAAAAAGCTTTTCGGTCCATTGAAGAACCCCGACAACCAAGCGAAGATAGTGGATGTGCCCGTACCCGACAACGAAGAACCCATCATCGTTGTGGATAAGGATAAGGAACAGGCCAACAGCTCGGTAGAAGTATCGTTCAAACACGAGGCATGGCCCGACTCCCTCAAGCGCAACGTAGACTATCTCTTGGCCAACTATGCCAAGAACATGGCCCTAGGCATGCTCAACGACCGCTATGCCGAAGCCGTACAAAACTCTACCAACTGTCCTTATTTGGGCGCATCGGCTGCCGATGGCAACTTCATCTTCGCCAAAACAAAGGGTGCTTTCACCATTAGTGCAACGCCGCGCGACATGGCTGGTACTGCCGCCGCATTGCAAGCCGCGCTTGTTGAGGCTCATCGCGCTGCCAAGTTTGGTTTCACCCAAAGCGAGTACGATCGCGCCAAGGCCAACTTGCTCAGTGCATTGGAAAAGGCATACAATGGTCGCGACAAGCGTGGCAACGCCTCGTTTGCCGACGATTACAAAGGTCATTTCCTCTCGCAAGAACCCATTCCCGCCTTCGAAGACTATTACGAGATAATGAAGCAGTTGGTGCCCAACATCCCGTTAACCGACATCAACGCCATATTGCCGCAGCTGTTGCCCGATACCGACCGCAATATGGTTATCATCAACTTCAACAACGAGAAGGAAGGCAACGTATATCCTACGCCCGAATCCTTGTTGCAAGCTGTGCATACCGCACGCCAAACCAAGGTAGAACCCTACGTTGATACGGTGAAGGAGGTTCCATTGATGACCAAGTTACCCCGTCCCGGCAAGATTGTAAAGGAGAAAAAGAATGCCGAACTGGGTTACACCGAGTTGAAACTGGCCAACGGCGTGACCGTTATCTTGAAGAAAACCGACTTTAAGAAAGACCAAGTGAACTTTGCCGCAAGCGCACATGGTGGCAAGTCGCTTTATGGCCCGAAAGACTACACCAACTTGGCCGTATTCAACGACATCGTGTCCATTAGTGGCTTAGGTGGATTCCGCAGTATGGAACTACCCAAAATACTTGCAGGCAAGATTGCCAGCGCAGGCCTTTCCATTGGCGATAAGTATATGGGCATGTCGGGTGGTTCGTCTAAGCGCGATGTCGAAACGATGTTGCAGCTGGCCCACCTGTATCTGTCGGGTGGCATCACCAAAGACGAACAAGCGTTTGCCACCCTGATGGACTCGTGGCGCACGGCACTTAAAAACCGCGCCCTCAACCACGACATTGCCTTCAACGACTCGCTCGTGGCCACGGTCTACGGTCACAACCCGCGCTTGTTGCCCGTGTTAGAGGCCGACTTGCCCGACATCAACTACGACCGCATACTGCAAATAGCACGCGAACGCACCAACAACGCCGCCGCATGGACGTTCAGTTTCATCGGCGACTTCGATGAACCGCAGCTCCGCAAGCTTATCTGTCGTTATCTTGGTTCGCTGCCCACTAAGGGAAAGGTGGTTAAAGGCCATCTCACCAGTTCGTTTGCCAAAGGTAAGATAGAGAATGTGTTCCGTCGTAAGATGGAAACACCCAAAGCAATGGCTTGCGTTATGTGGCACACCACCGACGTACCTTATTCGGTGGAGAATGCCGTACGTATGAACATGATTGGTCAAATTCTCTCTATGGTTTACATCAAGACAATCCGTGAAGACGCATCGGCAGCCTATTCGGTGTCGGCAGAAGGTGGAGCAACCATCGAAGGCGACTACCACGACTACTCCGTATTGGTTACTTGTCCTGTGAAACCAGAGAAACGCGACACGGCTATGGCCATCATCTATCGCGAGGCAGAGAACATGACGCGCACTTGCGATGCTGCCATGCTCGACAAGGTGAAAGAGTATATGCTTAAAAATGTGGCTAGTGCCGAGAAAACCAACGCTTATTGGAGTGGCGTTATCAACATGTATCGCCGCCACGGAATCAACATGCACACCCGTTATCGCGACATGATTAAGCAGCAAACACCCGAAAAGCTGTGTGCGCTGATGAAACAAATCTTGCAAAGCGGCAACCGCATCACCGTGGAAATGCTGCCGCAAGAGTAGAAAGACGTTTAAAGGTGAAAAGGGGGGTAAGGGTGAAAAGGTGTTTAAAGGTGAAAGGGTGAAAGGGTGAAAAGGTGAAAAAATGGCTTCGCCCACCGACGAACGAGTATAGTTGGGGCTAGTTTAACTAGAAAGCTGGCAGATCTAAAAAGCTAGCATGCCTAGTACAACTAGAAAACCTAGTATAACTAGCATGCCTAGAATAACTAGAACTTCTAGTATAGCTAGATAGGCTAGCCCCACTAGCAAGCTAAACCAAATGCTTGGTAACCCGTTAACTTGTCAACTCGTTAACTTGTCAATTGGTAAACTCGTCAACTCTTCACCTCGTACCCCCATTCATCTTTAAGCGTGGATAAACGCCAAGAAATCATAGAGTGATGATAAAATGTTTGTGATTTTAATGGTTTGATGAATTAATGGAGAAACAAACTGGTTCGTAGACGAATAGGTTTATCAGAGAAGTTGCGGAGAAATAGTTGGTCTTCATGTCCCTTTTTGGGCAGAATTCTCTTACGCTTCTTTGCTCCATTAATTCTTTTTTGGCCTTTCCTTGGGGCATCTGCCATGCAACAAACACGGGAGAGCAGCCAATATCTCGACCATACGCCAAGCACAAATGGGCGTTAGCAAATTTATCCCTGTGTTGGGTAAAGGGCGTTGAAAGCAACGATTGTCTAAGTTAAGGGTTGGCAATCGCCCGTTCAATGTTCTTCCTGGCATAGGGACTTTTATTTGGGTTTGTTATAGTTAAACCCCAGTCGGCCATTATAGTCAAACAGAATTGGATTAGGAAAGCCATAGATACACCGTAAGCAGACCAAAGCGTTCCTTTGCCCCTGCGTAAGGGTATGCTGATGCCATGCTATGCGCATCTTGCTAGTTGCTAACAACAATTTTCCAAAAGCAATTCAGTTTGGCTATAAAGGTTGTAAAAGCAAAGTGTTACGATAATCTTCTTTTGGTGCCGCGAATGCAAGCGGCGAACTAACAATTTGCGTATATTCAGTGTTCCCTTTTGGGGAAAATGAGAGCGAATATGCTTATGCCCCATTTGTGTTAAGCCCAAACTGTTCATTGTCCAGCACCCTTTCAATCTTCCATCTTTCCCATCTTTTCACCCTTTCACCTTTCCCATCTTTTCAGCCTTCCATCTTTCCACCTTTAAAGGGCGAAGCCATTTTTTCACCCTTTCACCTTTTCACCTTTTCACCTTTCCCATCTTTTCATCTTTCTCGTCACCTCCTAAAACAAATAAGCCCCTCCGAAGAGGGGCAATAGGGACTAAGCCCTTCGGCATATAGCCTTATTGTGATAAGATGTAGAATATATCTTATGGTTGCAAAACTAACAAAAACATTTTGCCCTACCAAATAATTAATGTAATTTTACACCTAAATCCTAATGGGATAGTAAATAGCAAGAAACAAACAACACCATAACTAACGATTATGATTACACGAATATTAGGCCTTGATACAGGTACAAACAGCCTTGCTTGGGCTGTGGTAGACAGAGATGCCAACGGAAGCTACACGTTGGTGAAACGCGGCGATGTTATCTTCAGCGAAGGCGTAAAGATAGAAAAAGGTGTAGAGTCGTCTAAAGCGGCCGAAAGAACAGGGCACAAGTCCTTGCGCGTGCAGTATGCTAGGCGACGTCTGCGTAAGATTGATACGCTGAAAGCGCTTGTAAGTCTCGACCTATGCCCTTATCTTTCCGACGAGCAACTGAGCCAATGGAAAGCCAAGAAAACATATCCGCTCACCGACGACTTTATGCTTTGGCAGCGTTCGGGCAGTGCCGAAGAGAACAATCCTTACTATTGTCGCTATCGCTGCCTAACGCAAAAGCTTGACCTTACCGACCAAAGCCAGCGCTTTCTTCTTGGTAGGGCATTCTATCACTTGGCGCAACGTCGTGGATTTCTTAGCAACAGGCTCGACACCAGTGCCGATTCCGAGGAGTCGGGCAAGGTTAAATCGGGCATAGCAGAGCTTTCTGTCGAGATAGAAAAGGCTGGTTGCCATTATCTAGGCGAGTATTTCTATCAGCTCTACCGGCAACACGGCAACACCGTCAGGCTAAGGAGCCGATATACCGATAGGGAAGAACATTATATAAAGGAGTTTTTGGCCATCTGCGAAAAACAAGAACTAGATGCGCAATGGGTTGAAGAACTACAAAGTGCCTTGTATTTCCAACGCCCGTTAAAGTCGCAACGCAAAGGTGTAGGTAAGTGTACATTCGAACCCAAGAAACCGCGTTGCGCCGAATCGCACCCCGATTACGAAGCGTTCAGAATGCTCTGCATTCTCAATAACATTAAGATAAAAACGCCAAACGACACTTCGTTACGACCGCTAAACACACAAGAACGCGAAAAGATTTGGCCACTATTCTTCAGAAAGTCTAAGCCCAACTTCGATTTCGAAGACATCGCAAAGGCATTGGCAGGCAAAAACAACTACGCTTGGTATAAGGATGCAGGCGAAAAACCATACAGGTTTAACTACCGCATGCAACAAGGCGTGTCGGGATGTCCTGTAACTGCACAGCTGATAGACATCTTCGGCAGCGATTGGAAGGCAGGCATTGCCGAGACATACACGGCCGTTGAAAAGGAGAACGGCACAAAGACCATCGACGAAATGGCCGATGATGTTTGGAATGTGCTTTATTCATTCTCGTCGAAAGACAAGTTAAAGGCTTTCGCCACCGAGAAGTTGCAACTCGATGAGGCCAGCGCCACGAAGTTTGCCAATGCAAAGCTGCCGCATGGCTTTGCCGCGTTAAGTCTTAAAGCCATTCGCAACATCCTGCCTTTCTTGCGCCAAGGGTTCATTTATGCACATGCGGTACACTTGGCCAAGATACCCGACATCGTTACAAAAGCCGTTTGGAACGATGCCCACAAACGCGAGCAGATACTTTCGGGGCTGATGGAGATTATCGAAAACTACAACCCCAAAGACCGTGGCGTTGAGGGTACGATAGACTTCTGCATTAAAAGTCACTTGCAAGACGTGGTCGACCTGCGCCCAGGTGCTGCCGATGCACTTTATCATCCCTCGATGATAGAGACCTATTCCGATGCAAAACTCAACAAAATGGGCGTGTTTCAGTTGGGTAGTCCTCGTACCAACGCCATTCGTAACCCCATGGCTATGCGCTCGTTGCACATATTGCGCAGCGTGGTTAACCAGCTGTTGCGCGATGGCACAATAGACCGTGACACGGAGGTGCACGTTGAATATGCTCGCGAACTGAACGATGCCAACAAACGCAAGGCCATAGCCGATTATCAAAAGGAAATTGAACGCAAGCGTGCGGATTATCGCAAACGCATTATTGAACTGTATAAAGACGAATGCCACAAAGAGATAGAACCCACAGAAACTGACATTCTCAAGTTCCAATTGTGGGAAGAGCAAAACCATCTGTGCTTATATACAGGCGCCCAGATTGGCATCTGCGATCTCCTTGGTGACAATCCCAAGTTCGATATCGAACATACCATCCCCCGAAGTGTTGGTGGCGACAGCACGCAAATGAACCTAACGCTCTGCGATGCCACTTTTAATAGGCAGGTGAAAGGTGCGAAACTACCCACCGAACTGTCTAACCATGCAGACATATTGGTAAGAATTGACCATTGGAAAAGCAAGTGCGAAGACCTACGAAAACAGCTAGACAAGATACGCACGTATGGTGGTATGGAGAAAGCTATGAAAGACCGGCTGATACAAAAACGCCATCGCCTGAAGATGGAACTAGATTATTGGCAGGGCAAATACAGCCGATTTACGATGACCGAAGTACCCGAAGGGTTCAGTCGTCGTCAAGGAGCGGGCATCGGTTTGGTTTCAAAGTATGCGGGGTTGTTCTTAAAGTCGCTCTTCCACAACGAACAAAATCCCAACAAGAGCAACGTCTACGTGGTGAAAGGCGTAACCACAGCCGAGTTTAGACGTATGTGGGGGCTACAAGGCGAGTACGAAAAGAAATCGCGACTTAACCATTGCCACCATTGCATCGACGCCATAACCATTGCCTGTATTGGTAAAGCCGAATACGAAAAGATGGCGCAATACTATCATGATGAAGAGCTTTTCCAATGGCACTACCAGCAAGCCTCATTTCAATAAACCTTGGCGCACCTTTACCGAAGATGTGTTGGCCTTAGAGCAGTCGCTCTTGGTGAAACACCTCACCAAAGACAACATGCCCAAACAGGCCAAAAAGCACGTGCGTACAGCTAAGGGTAAATATCTTGCCCAGGGCGATGCCGCCAGGGGTTCACTACATAAGGACACTTATTATGGTGCTATCCAGCAAGAGGGCGAGATACGCTATGTGTTGCGTAAGTCTTTAAGCGACTTTAATAGTGAATCGGAACTCGAAAATATAGTAGACCAAGCCGTTAAGGAGAAGATAAAGGCGGCCGTTGCCGGTAAAAACTTTAAGACAGCCATTGCCGAACCCATATTTATGAATAAGGAAAAGGGTATAAGGATAAATAAGGTGAGGTGCTATGCTGACAGTGTTAAGAATCCGCTACATATACGTCAACAACGTGATTTGTCGGATAAAGAATATAAGCAACAGTTTCACGTGGTTAACGATAGCAACTATATGTTGGCGATTTATGAAGGGGAAGTTAAGGGTAAGGTGAAACGCGATTTCGCGCTTGTTAATAATATCACTGCGGCATCGTTCTTCAAACGGAGTAATCGTAGAAAGAATGCTGAACCGCTTGTACCTAGAACAAGCCCGAAAGGCAATTTGGCTTTACTTGTTATGTTGAAAATAGGTATGCAAGTTCTTCTTTATGAGAAATCGCCTGAAGAGATAAAGTTTGACAAACCACACGATTTGGTAAAACGTTTGTATAAAGTTGTCGGACTTAGCATAGACGGTAGTTGTATTATGATTGATCTAAGATACAATCAAGAAGCCAGGCAAGCCAAAGATGTAAAACCCAAGAAAGGTGCGTATATGGAAAACGAACAGTTTAGACCTTGCATAAGACTTAGGCACACGCAGTTTAAGGCACTTGTTGAGGGCGTCGACTTTGAGTTTAACATCCTTGGCGAGGTTAAGAAGAAAGATAACCATGCTTAAAAGAAGTCTCGTTTTTACTTCGCCCGCAACTCTGTCGTTGAAGAACGCACAACTGGTGATAACTTTAAAGGAACAGCCCGATGCTTGTCGGACTGTTCCCATTGAAGAACTCGGAGTTGTGTTGGTGGATAACCCAATGGTAAGCCTAACCATACCCTTGATAAACGCTTTGGCCGACGAGAATGTTGCCCTTATCTTTTGCGACCAGAAAGGTATGCCTAACGCTCTTACGCTTAGCCTACATGCCAACGCCAGTCAAGGCGAAAGCTATCGCGAACAAGTATCTGCAAGCGAAACGTTGAAGAAAACATTGTGGAAACAAATTGTTGAGGCGAAGACTAGAAATCAAGCGCGTTTACTTAGCAAACTGGGGAAACGGGGAGAACTGTTAAAGCCACTTTATATGAACGTGAAAAGCGGCGATGTGGATAATAAGGAAGGTGTGGCTGCTAAACTGTATTGGACCGAATTGTTTGGTAAAGACTTCCGGCGCGACCGCAACCTGCCTGGTCTCAACATCCTACTAAACTATGGCTATGCCGTTTTGCGTGCCGCCACTGCACGTGCCTTGATGGCTTCGGGCTTGCATCCCGCCTTTGGCTTATTCCATCGCAACCGAGGCGATGCCTTTCCTTTGGCCGATGATGTGATGGAACCCTACCGTCCTTTTGTTGATGAAATAGTATATAAGCTGGTTGCAGAACAAACACTTAGCCTCGATAAAACAACGAAAGGTAGTTTAATCAGCGTGTTGTTTTGTGATGTGTCGTTCTCAAAAGTGGTTCGGCCGCTCAGCATTGGCCTAACGATGACTACCGCCTCTCTGGAAAAATGTTTCTCAAAAGAAACCAATAAAATGCAATTACCGATACTCGAATGACCTACGCCCGCCTTAATCGTTATCATATCATGTGGCTTTTTTTGATGTTCGACCTTCCTACGAATACTAAATTGGAACGCAAAGAATCCGCCCGTTTTAGGAAAGACCTTGAACGCGACGGTTTCACGATGTATCAATTTAGCGTATATGTACGCTATTGTGGCTCGTACGAGAGCATGAACGTACACATCAAGCGAGTTAAGTCGCTTGCCCCCAGTAAGGGCATGATTAGCATCCTCGCTGTAACCGATAAGCAATACTCCAATATTGTTAATGTGTGGGGCGAAGTCGCTGCAAAACAACAGCCAAAGCCCATTCAGTTGGAGTTTTTTTAGTAACTTTGTATCATGATAAGCCTCATCAAGCAACTTCATGTTGCCCAATAAAGTAATCAAATGATTGATTACTAATGATGTAAGTGGTACAGGTTGTGGTTTGATGTAGAGAAACGATATAATACAACCAACTTCGCAAAAGCCTAACAACAATAGCCGTTGTGGTTTGATGTAGAGAAACGATATAATACAACAAGAAAACCCAAGCTTATTCGATGATAATAGTTGTGGTTTGATGTAGAGAAACGATATAATACAACCGTATAATAGTCATAAGGATAACTACGCTGTTGTGGTTTGATGTAGAGAAACGATATAATACAACACGTTACCGCACAGGTAACTACACACGTAGTTGTGGTTTGATGTAGAGAAACGATATAATACAACATGTCGGGGTTAGTCAACCCACACTCGTAGGTTGTGGTTTGATGTAGAGAAACGATATAATACAACCTGCGCGGACAACGTCTAGCCTTTTCATAAGTTGTGGTTTGATGTAGAGAAACGATATAATACAACACAATTGCGCTTTCCTGCAACTCTCTCGTGGTTGTGGTTTGATGTAGAGAAACGATATAATACAACGTAAGATACTCAATATTAAGATTTTTCTCAGTTGTGGTTTGATGTAGAGAAACGATATAATACAACTTTTCTACACGCTGTCTAACGGCACTCTCGGTTGTGGTTTGATGTAGAGAAACGATATAATACAACAAAAAAAATACTAAACATAGTCAGTAGGGGTTGTGGTTTGATGTAGAGAAACGATATAATACAACTTCGGCAGCAGCATTAAGACACGCTACACAGTTGTGGTTTGATGTAGAGAAACGATATAATACAACGCACGCTTAGCACCGCTTTTAGAGATTAAGTTGTGGTTTGATGTAGAGAAACGATATAATACAACACGAAACTTGTTCGTCAATTGGAGCAAGCAGTTGTGGTTTGATGTAGAGAAACGATATAATACAACTACACCTCGCGCCAAGTCGACCGCGACACAGTTGTGGTTTGATGTAGAGAAACGATATAATACAACAGTTACTGTAGCACGACACATTAATTTAGGTTGTGGTTTGATGTAGAGAAACGATATAATACAACTTGCATGTACTTTTTGGCATTGCCTAGCAGTTGTGGTTTGATGTAGAGAAACGATATAATACAACTGAGATTACTCAAGAGGAATATGATAAAAGTTGTGGTTTGATGTAGAGAAACGATATAATACAACCATATCACTTATTTTAGTGATACCAAAATAGTTGTGGTTTGATGTAGAGAAACGATATAATACAACCGGGTCGTTGGTGAAACCGAAGTCGAGGCCGTTGTGGTTTGATGTAGAGAAACGATATAATACAACACTATCCGCGCAATATTCTATTAATAAGAGTTGTGGTTTGATGTAGAGAAACGATATAATACAACATAAAGACAAGCTAATAAGTGAACTTCGCAGTTGTGGTTTGATGTAGAGAAACGATATAATACAACTATTTTAAAATCAAAGTGAGGGGACAGGGAGTTGTGGTTTGATGTAGAGAAACGATATAATACAACTAATTGGTAAGCTGGTATCTTCCCAACACTGTTGTGGTTTGATGTAGAGAAACGATATAATACAACCCTTTACGAATGAAATTAGAAATAACTGGGTTGTGGTTTGATGTAGAGAAA
>ERZ772766.81-NODE-81-length-55119-cov-5.548217_pt1 | contig 55119 bp, 45 predicted proteins | sample MGYA00511379_ERZ772766 | MGnify/ENA primary metagenome ERZ772766 (study PRJEB29015, sample SAMEA2737895) | human oral metagenome | biome: human oral; feature: human-associated habitat; material: dental | place: China | collected 2116 ... | reverse complement strand
TGGTGAATGATTAGTGGTGAATGATTAGTGGTGAATGATTAGTGGTGAATGATTAATAATAATTTTATATGAGAACCATTACTTTTGTTTTACTATCGTTATTGCTGTTTTCGTGTAAAACAGTGTGCAACGCCCTAAAATGACAGCTCCTATGGATGAAGCTGCTATTAAGACCCTTAATGAAGGAACGTATTATGTGTATTCTGAGCCTATAGAAAAGCAAGCACCCTTGTTCTTTCCGCTACTGCCCAAAGAATACCAAGAAACAGCGCTACCTTTAAGTAGGTTTAAACTGCAAGTAAAAGCAGATTCGCTGTACGTGAGTTACCAAAAAGTGAAGGATAGCACTACTACTGTGAGAATGGTAGCTGGTTTTAAAGGCAAACAGAAGAAGAACTTTTGGCAACGCTATAATAGGTTTAGAATCTATCCGTTTATTCCTATTTATTTAGGAGTAGATATTGATAGAATACGCATAGCTCCCAATAAAGATGGAGATTTGTTGGTAGAAGTCTACAAAGACCAACAAGGTGCGGTTATGTTTGTACAGTTTTTTAATACTTATTATGACACTTTTGTATTTAAACGCGAAGAACATAATGAATTACCTGAAAAAACTACAACAGAGTAAGTTAAGATTTTTGGAGTTAGCAGATTAAAAAAGAGCAAAGCGCTTTAAAGTGCTTTGCTCTTTTTGTTCCTTAAATAAGTTTCTAAGGGTAATGATATGGGAAGTTTACTGCTTTACATAGGTCTCTATTGAAGTATGTTTATTTCCTTCATCATCTTCTCCTGAGTAACTAAAAGTTAATTTATTCCCTACTACAGATATTGTAGTTGAACCTGCCTTTTCTTTTCCTTTGAAAACTATTGTATTACCTGAAACAACGTAAGAACTTGTAGCAACTTCTTCTTCACATTGATTGATATTTGTTATACTAGGATTATATGAATATGCTACTACTTCTTTATCAGTAAAAACAAGTTTATTCATTTTGTAGCAGTCATCTTCTCTTATTTTCTGACCTTTATAGGTGAAATCCTTTATATCCTTCCCATCAATAGTCCTACTTTCTAACTTCCAAGTGCCAATTAAGTTCTTGTTATCTACACTTCCCCCGCTGTCGCTTTTACCACAAGCGATAAGGGTTACTAAAATTACTGCCATAATGGCTACTACCTGTGTAGCAGTGCGAAAGGTCACCCACGCTACGTTTTTGTTTTTGTTTTTCATTGCTATTGTTACATAAAATTAAGTTTATATCTACTCTGTTCAGGCTTTTCGGTTACCGCCTTTTAAGTAGGTTTCGCTATAATAAAGCAATAAAAAAACGTGGGAACATTCCTTATTGCTCAATTTCTGAAGCCCGACCAAAGGCTATGTTACAAAGCAAAAGGAATGCCCACGTAACCGCAGGCATTTCCACTTTCACTTTCCTTGTAACATTGAAAAATTGGTCGTTTTCAGAAATTAGGAAACTGTAAAGCGAAACGCTATATGTTATTTTATAATACTGTTTTAAAAACTATACAAGTTAGTCTTCTTATAATAGTTATTTTGGTTTGATGAGGCAAATGTACAAAAAAATATCATTCCTACAAAATAAAAGAGTATTTTTGACAAAAAATATTGTGTTACCAACTTTGGCAAAGCTTGAAACTTTGCCAAAGTATGTGAAGCAACAAAAAAAGCAATGTACATTTTCTTGCACATTGCTTTTTTTATTTATTACTTCTTATTTCTTATTTGTAAAGATTGCGAAGTTCTTTGGCGGTATCCACCATTGCGTGAAGAGCTGCTTTGGTTTCTGGCCAGTGACGCGTTTTGAGTCCGCAGTCGGGGTTTACCCACAATTGCTCTTTGGGCACTACCGAAATGGCTTTCTTCATCAAGTTGGTCATTTCTTCTTGTGAAGGTACGCGTGGTGAGTGAATATCGTATACTCCAGGGCCTATTTCGTTAGGATATTTGAAGTCACCAAATACATCGAGGAGTTCCATTTGTGAACGTGAACACTCTATGGTAATTACATCGGCGTCCATATCAGCGATAGCTTCAATCATATCGTTGAACTCAGAATAGCACATATGGGTGTGGATTTGAGTTTCGTCTTTTACGCCTGAAGCTGAAATACGGAACGCTTTGATAGCCCAATCGAAGTAGGCTTTCCACTCGCTCTTGCGCAATGGCAAACCTTCGCGGATAGCTGGTTCGTCAATCTGAATGACTTTGATGCCCGCTTTTTCGAGGTCTACTACTTCATCGCGGATTGCTAAAGCTATTTGCAAACAAGTTTCAGAACGCGGTTGGTCATCGCGTACAAACGACCATTGCAAGATAGTTACAGGTCCTGTAAGCATACCTTTCACTGGCAATTTAGTAAGCGATTGTGCGTATTTGCTCCAGCGTACAGTCATTGGTTCAGGACGTGAAATATCACCAAAGATAATCGGTGGTTTTACGCAACGTGAACCATAACTTTGTACCCAACCGAATTTGGTGAAGGTATATCCTTTGAGCAATTCGCCAAAGTATTCCACCATATCGTTACGCTCAAACTCTCCGTGTACGAGTACATCGATATTGGTATCTTCTTGAAAACGGATAGACTCTTCAATTTCTTTTTCCAATAGCTTGTCGTATTCGGCTTGGGTGAGCTCTCCTTTTTTGAAGCGAGCACGCCAGCTGCGTACCTCATCGGTTTGAGGGAATGACCCAATAGTAGTTGTAGGGAAAAGAGGTAAGTTTAATGCTTTGTGTTGTGCTACTTTACGCTCGTTGAACGGACTGTGGCGCACATCGTCTTTGGCTGTGATATTGTTCACGCGCTCTTTCACTTTGTTGTCGTGAATAAGCGGTGAAGTTTTACGTGTTTCAGCTGCTTTTTTATTTTCTTCAAAGGCTGCTTTTACCTCAGGAGTTATGTGACCTGTAGCAAGGGCTTGTAAAGTAGTTACTTCTTTTACTTTTTGTTTAGCAAAAGCCAACCATTGTTTGATTTCAGGGGTAAGCACTTTCTCGTTGTTTTCGAGTTCGAGGTTGCAAGGAGAGTGCAATAATGAGCAAGAAGTAGCTATCAATAGGCGGTCGGCACCGATAGCTTCTTTAGCTTTTTCAATCAATGCTAATGAGTGTTCGAAGTTGTTTTTCCAAATATTGCGTCCGTCTACTACTCCAAGTGATAGTTTTTTATCGGCAGGAAGTGCTTTGAGCACTTTGTCAAGCTGAGCTGCGGCGCGCACTAAATCGATGTGCAATACATTGAAAGGCAATGAAACAGCTAATTCGGTATTGTTATCCAATGCTCCGAAGTAGGTAGTGAGGATAAATTCGGTAGTAGGAAATTTGCTTCTTAGCTCGGTATATACTTTTTTGTATACATCGGCAGCGTCTTCAGGAAGGTCGAGAGCTAAGTAAGGCTCATCTATTTGAATAGTTTTTGCCCCTGCATCTACCAAACTTCGTACGATTTGTACATACACAGGCAATAGACGCTCAGCCAAGTCTAAACGGTGGAAACCTTGTTCTTTTTCTTTACCGAGAAGCAAGTAAGTTACCAAACCGATAAGCACTGGTTTAGTGTCAAAACCGTGTTTTTTAGCCAAGTTGTATTCTTGCAAAGGTTTGTTTACAAGAATTTTGAAAGATTGGTCTTTGGTAAACTCGGGTACTATATAGTGATAGTTGGTATCAAACCATTTGGTCATTTCCATAGCAGTAATATCGATACCATTTTTTTGATAGCCACGTGCCAAAGCGTAATAACGTTCTAAATCACGCAAATGTTTAATTGGTGTAAAACGCTCAGGAATAGCGCTTATTGTAAACGAAAAGTCAAGCATTTGGTCATAAAGAGAGAAGTCGTTAGAAGGAATCAAATCTACTCCTGCTTCTTTTTGTAGTGTCCAGTTATGTACACGAATATTTTCAGCCACAGCTAAGAGTTCTTCTTCTGATATTTTACCAGCCCAGAAAGACTCATTAGCTTTTTTAAGTTCTCGTTTTTCACCGATACGAGGATAACCTAATACGTTTGATTTCATATATTTTTATTGAAATTTTAATTGGGCGCAAAGATATGAAAAATAATATCGGTACACAAATTTTTAACAATAAAAATTGTGTACCGATATGAATTTAGAATATTTTCCTAAAAATAAACCTCAAAACAGAAAAGCTGAAATGATTATCTGTTGTTTATTGTAATACTTCTTTTACTTTATCAGCAGCTTCTTGGAAGAGGATTGCTGAGTGAACGGCTAAGCCTGAATTGTCTAATATTTCTTTAGCAAGCTCGGCATTCGTACCCTGCAAGCGCACGATGATAGGCACCTTGATAGCGTCGCCCATATTTTGGTAGGCATCTACTACCCCTTGTGCTACACGGTCGCAACGCACAATACCACCAAAGATATTGATGAGGATAGCCTTCACATTAGGGTCTTTGAGGATAATGCGGAAAGCAGCTTCTACGCGTTTGGCATCGGCGGTACCTCCTACATCAAGGAAGTTAGCTGGTGAACCCCCCGCTTGTTTGATCAAGTCCATCGTAGCCATTGCCAAGCCTGCACCGTTTACCATACAGCCCACGTTACCATCGAGAGCAACATAGTTGAGCCCAACGGCTTTAGCTTCTACTTCTACTGGGTTTTCCTCACGCGTGTCGCGATAAGCCGCATACTCAGGGTGACGGAAAAGCGCATTGTCATCAAGAGTTACTTTGGCATCTACTGCCATTATCTTATTGTCAGAAGTTTTTAGAACAGGGTTAATTTCAAACAAACTGGCATCAGAAGACACATAAGCATTGTAGAGTGCTGTTACGAACTTCACCATTTCTTTTTGAGCCTCACCCGTAACGCCTAAGTTGAAAGCAATCTGGCGAGCTTGGAAAGGTAAGAGCCCTACGGTAGGGTCGATTTCTTCGGTGAAGATAAGGTGCGGCGTTTTTTCGGCAACTGCCTCAATATCCATTCCGCCTTCGGTAGAATACATAATCATATTTTTACCTTTGGCACGGTTCAATAGTACCGACATATAGAACTCTTTGGGTTCGCTTTCTCCAGGGTAATATACATCTTCGGCTATAAGCACTTGATGTACTTTTTTCCCTGAGGGTGGCGTTTGAGGGGTAACGAGTTGCATACCTATAATTTGAGAAGCGATGGGCTCTACTTGGTCTAAACCTTTAGCTAACTTAATGCCACCGCCTTTTCCGCGCCCTCCGGCGTGCACTTGTGCTTTTACCACATACCACTGAGTATTAGTGGCTTCGGTGAGTTGTTGGGCTGCCTCTACGGCTTCGGCGGGGGTGTGAGCAACGATACCACGTTGTACGCGCACCCCAAAACTCGAAAGGATTTCCTTTCCTTGGTATTCGTGTAAGTTCATACGAGAATGATTTGGTAACTATTTGGCAAAGATACAAAACAATTTATTAATTGGCAATAAATAATGAACAATTTTTAGTGTTAACTTCTTATCTCTTACCTGAAAGTACCTCTTTCGGCACTCCTCCTTTGTGAAGCATAATCGCAGTAGTTTTAAACTCTACAAAGGCTTTAGTTACATATAAGTAGCCCTCATAGTCGTTGCGCAATCCCCAAGAGTTTTTCACGATGTAGTACTCACGTCCGTTTTGGTCTTTGGCAAGCCCTACGATGTGCATTGCGTGGTCATCAGTAGTTTGATAATTGTCAAAATCACGTTGACGCATCTCAGGGGTGATGGTTCTTTCGGCAGTAGGAGGATTAGAAAAAAGATACAAGGCTTCCTCGTTACTCATCTCACTCACTTCTTTTTCAGGCACAAAAGCCACTCCGTTTTTCCAACTGAAATAACGCTCACTCACATCGGCTGCCCACGCTACCGTATAACCTTTTTTAAGAGCGTTGTCAATGGTTTTAGTGAGGTCAGTCATTGCAATATTGTAAGCATAATCAAAGCTCCAGTTATCGGGTACTGCCATAAATACGTTTTTGTAGAGAGGCTGATCGGCATACGATACCATTTCTATATAGTCGGCAGGATTGATACCTACGCGCTCTTTAGCAAAGCTCTGAGGAGTGTACTTTTTACCTTCGTACATAAAACTTTCGGGCACTGCACCTAAATAGGCATCGATGGTTGCTGTGAAAGCAGGTAGCCAGTTAGGGGTGAGTTTTTTCTTCTTTTCACCATTTCTTATCATTCCTTTTAAAAAGCCTTGTAAGATAGCGTGCAGTTCACCAAAATCATTGCGAGTAGTACCATAGTGCAAGCCTGTATAAACATTTTGAGGTACAGCACCATATTTGGCGTACATATTGATTACATCGTGGAGTTCACCTCCTTGTCCGTAATCCAAATTGCCGTGCATACGCACATATTGTTTAGCTTTTTCGATATAGCAGTTGCGAGCAGTGTAGATTTCAGCAAGGTCAATAGGCTTTTTACCCATACGCTTCATCTCACTTTCTATAAACGAAGCCCCTGCATAGCTCCAGCAAGTTCCACTGCTACCTTGGTCTTTCACGTCGGTGCGTTCGAGGTTAATAACGGTAGTAAACTGAAATCCAGCATTAGCCGATTGATTTCCTGCTACCGATCTGATTAGGTCGTCTTGTGCTGTTGCTACAAAAGAAGCACACAGCGCTACAAATAATGCAATGTTTTTCATAAAAAAATATTTTATAATGAAGTGCAAAAGTATAAAACAATTGGCAAAATAGCAAATTTGGCATAGTTATCGCTATAAAAAAGTAAATGCTCAAACAATATGAAACATTTATGTCTATACATATTACTTTTATTAGGGGGATTAGTAGCTCAAGCTCAACCTTTTGAAACACGTAAAAAAGATGAAAAGGTAGTCATTCCGTTAGAAAAATCACCTGAGATAGAGTACAAGGGTAGTCCCATCAATCTGCGGGTAGCTCCTAAAAAAGAGAATAATCCCTGGATGAAGATGCCTGAAAAGAGCATTGATTTTACGGGAAAGAGTAATTTGGTACAGCGTAAAATAGAGTTCAAACCTAATTATGAGGTACTCAACGACCATAAACGGGAAGATTACGAAGCCCCAAAAGGCGACCAGTTTTTTGGCGACTTCACCAATAATGGAAAGTTTGTAAATGTATATTGTCGCGACTTCGCAGCTATTGATGGCGATCGAGTGAGTTTATATGTGAATGGAGTAGAAGAAGTTCGCGATATTTTTCTCCTTGGAGAGTTCAGAGGTTTTAAAGTAGAATTGAAACCAGGTTTCAACAAAGTAGAGTTTTTAGCACTCAACCAAGGCGAATCGGGTCCTAATACAGCCGAGTTTATGGTGCTGGACGACAAAGGCAACACCATTATACGCAACCGTTGGGATTTAGCAACAGGCTCGAAAGCACAACTCGTAATTGTAAAAGACCAATAAAAGAGAAGAATTATTTTTATTTGTTACTTTTTTAGCTCATATTTTTATAGGAGATTTCCTATAAAGATATGAGCTTTTTTGTAAAATCGTTTAAAGGGGTTTTTGAACAACAATAGCAATAGCGTCTAAGTTCTTTTGGTGTTTTCTAAACGTTTTCTTCATATTCATCACGCGTTTGCGCAAATCGGGATGGATAAAGAGATTGAAGAAGAATTTAAGCGTGCGGAATATCCCTTCATCTTGCCATACGCGCTTGTTTTCAAGTAAGAGCATTGCGTTGTGCTGTTCTTTCACCACCTTAAAACCTTGCTCTTCAAAAAGAGCTTTCCACTCACTGGGGGTCATAGGGCGTGCGTGTACACGTATATTAGCACTTAGTTCTTTAAAAACATCGTTTTTCACCTCGTCGCTCACATTGTCTGGCTGTAAGCCTAATTCGTGAATAGCGTAATAACCTCCTGGTTTGAGTATCCTAAAAGCCTCTGCAATAATAGCTTTTTTGTGTTCAAGAGGTTGCATAGTGAGCATTGCCTCACCATACACTTTATTAGCAAAAGCATCGGGAAGTGTAGAAGCTGCGGCATCAGCTACAATCACGCGTGCATTTTCATAGTGAATATTCTTTTTAGCCAAAGCAGCGGCTGCCTCATTCATATCTACTCCCGTATAGCTGAAAGGCTTGTAAGAACAGGCTATATTAGCCGTAAATCCTAAGCCTGGGGCAAACTCTACAATATCATCTTTGGAGGTAATCTCTAAGTTTTTCACTAACCACTCGCTGAGTACTCTTCCTCCTGGGCGCAACACTTTCTTGCCGAGCTTGGCGAGAATCCAGTGTCCTTGTTTTTCATTTAATGATGTTTCTGTCTTCATCGTTTCAATGGTTTTTATAATTTAGGAGACAAAAGTACGAATTTATTTTGAATGTTTCAAAATAAATTAACAAATCTGCTAATTAAAAGAAAGTCGCGCTTGGGCAGTTACTTCTTGTGCTACAAAATTTCCTTCTAAAAACTTGTGATAACCTACGATACCTATCATCGCTGCATTATCGGTACAATACTGAAATTTAGGTACAAAAGTTTGCCAACCGTACTGCTTTCCTAAAGCTGTGAGAGCATTGCGAATACCCGAATTAGCCGATACCCCTCCCCCAATAGCTACTTGCTTGATACCTGTTTCTTTTACAGCTTTTTTGAGTTTATTCATCAGTATTTCCACAATAGTGTATTGTACCGAGGCACAGATATCAGCTAAATGTTCAGTTATGAAATTAGGATTTTCTTCAGTGTTTTTCTGTATGAAGTAGAGAATGCCTGTCTTAAGTCCCGAAAAACTGAAGTTAAGACCTGATATTTTAGGCTTAGAAAAACTAAAGGCTTTGGGGTTACCCTCTTGGGCGTATTTATCTATAAGAGGCCCTCCGGGGTAAGGAAGTCCTAATATTTTAGCGGTTTTGTCGAACGCCTCCCCTACTGCATCATCAAGGGTTTCGCCCAGCACCTCCATATCAAAAAAGCTGTTCACCTTCACTATTTGGGTATGCCCTCCGCTGATAGTCATTGCGAGAAAAGGGAACTCTGGTTTCGGCTGACCTTCCTCTATAAAATGTGCTAAAATATGTGCCTGCATATGGTTCACTTCAATGAGTGGGATATTCAGTCCCATTGCCATCGACTTAGCAAATGAAGTCCCCACGAGCAACGACCCCATTAAGCCTGGCCCTCTGGTAAAGGCAATAGCCGAGAGCTCTTCTTTGGTTATCCCTGCTTTTTTGAGCGCTTGAGCCACTACGGGCACTATGTTTTGTAAGTGAGCACGCGAAGCCAGTTCAGGCACTACCCCGCCGTATTGTTTATGCACCTCTTGATTTGCCACCTCATTAGAAAGCACTTTATCATTGCAAAACACTGAAGCAGAAGTGTCATCGCAAGAAGATTCTATAGCTAATATATAGGTATTTTTCATTCTTTTCAGTTTAAAGTGCAAAAGTAAGGATTATTTGCTAATTTAAAAAATTGTACTTAATTGTGGAAGTAGCATTAAAATAAAAACTGAAAATTATTTGCTTTATTCATTTTTTATCTCTACATTTGTAGCCTTAAACAACAAATAAATAAAACACTATGAAAGTAACTTATTTAGGTCACGCTTGCGTGAATATAGACATCAATGGGACTCACTTTCTCGTAGACCCTTTTATTAGCCCTAACCCTTTGGCTTCACACATTGATATAAACTCTATCAAAGCGGATTATATTCTCATTACCCACGCCCACGGCGACCATATTGCCGATGTAGGAGCTATTGCCAAACGCACAGGCGCTCAACTGATTACCAATCCTGAAATTCTCGCTCATTACGAAAAATTAGGGCTTAGTGGTCACGCTATGAACATCGGAGGCTCTCACCGCTTCGTAGATGGCAAGGTAAAAATAAAGATGATTAAGGCAGAACACTCATCTTCCTTTCCCGATGGCTCTTATGGAGGCAATCCTGCTGGTTTCTTGATTGATTACAACGATAATACTATCTACATTTCAGGAGATACCGCCTTGCATTACGATATGAAAATTATTCCTCACCAATACAAGGTGAATTTAGCTATTTTTCCTATCGGCAACAACTATACAATGGGCGTACGCGATGCTCTTACAGCGGCTCGTTTTGTAGAGGTAGGCAATGTGTTAGGTGTGCATTACGACACCTTCCCCGTAATCAAAATTGATAAAGAAGCGGCTAAACGCAAATTCAAAGACGACCATCGTCGCTTACACCTCTTAGAAATAGGTGCTACTCTTGATTTGGAAGATTTGAACATCAGCACGCTTTAAGAAATCTTATCACACGAACTTTGCCAAAGCCATAGAACTTTGGCAAAGTTTTTTTTTCATACCTAAAATATCAAAAATTTGCTAATTTACTAATCTACAAATTGGCTAATTGACAAATTATTCTTACTTTTGCGCCGTTTTTACAAAAGCAAAATATTTTAAACGAAAACAATGAAAAAACTTATCGCCTGCTTATTATCCAATCTTTTACTTTTTACCTCTTACCTCTTACCTCTTACCTTAGAAGCTCAGTCTTTCCAGGTCGCAATGCCTCTCAACACTAAACCTTTGCTCGCAGGTAATTTTGCTGAATTGCGTCCCAACCACTTTCACGGTGGCATCGACCTAAAAACCGAAGGTCGTGAAGGACTGCAGGTGTTTGCTGCCGAAGATGGCTATGTGTCTCGTATCAAAGTAAGTCCTTACAGTTATGGCAAAATGTTGTTTATTACTCACCTCAATGGTTATGTAACTACTTATGGGCATTTACAAAAGTACGCCCCTGAAATAGAAGCTTACGTAAAGCAAAAACAATACGAAAAGCAAAGCTATGATATTGATATACTTCTTCCCGAAAAACAATTTGTCGTAAAAAAAGGCGATTGGATAGCTCTCAGTGGTAATACGGGCGGAAGTAGAGGGCCACACTTGCATTTTGAGGTACGCGATATTCACAATAACGGTTGGAATCCTCTGCTTTTTGGTTTTCAAGAAATACAAGACACCACTCCTCCTGATGTATTGCTTGTATATGCTTATTCACTAAGTGATGACGCACAAATAGATAACACTCAGTTACCACGTCAGCTTAATAAAAATAAACAGATAGACGGCACTTACCTCACCGAGAAAGTTAATGCGATTGGCACCATAGGTTTTGGTATTTTGGGCTATGACCGTCAAGATGAAACAATGCATCGCAATGGTATTTACAAGGTGAGTTTACTTCTAAACGGAGAGACCCAGTTAGAAACTGTCTTTGATAAAGTAAACTATGACGAAACACGTTACCTTAATGCACTTATAGACTACGAACGATATGCACAACACAAAGGGTTTGTACAGCTTTTGTACAAATTGCCTAACAACAAACTCGAATCAGTATATCCTACCTTAAAACCTAATAAAGGTTATCTTACTATTGAAGAAGGTAAACAATACACCGTATCTATTATTGCAGAAGACTTTAAGGGGAATACCACTAAAATCAATATTCCTATTGAAGGCAAACGAGAGCCTTTAAAAACAGCTCGACCAGAACCTAAAGGCAATAAGCAAGTAGTTGCTACTCGTGATAATTATTACGAAATGGAATACGGAAGTGTATACTTCCCCGAAGATACTTTTTATAAAGACTATTTGATGAATATTACTAGCACTAAGGATACTTTAACCGTAGGTAGTTCGTTCATTCCTGCTCAAAAGTTCTTTACTGTAACTATCAAAAGTGATACTTATGCCAATGAAGATACTTCTAAGGTATTTATAGCTCGTTCGAACGGGGGCTATGAACCGACAGTCTATAAAGATGGTGTGTTTACAGCCAAATCGCGTAACTTAGGAAAGTTTTATTTACGTAAGGATACTATTCCGCCCACTCTTAAAGCAGTGAATTTTAGGAACGGAGGCATTGTGAAAGGTAATACTCTCAAAATTTTAGTAAACGATAATCTTACGGGATTTGAATCTTGTTCTGCCACCCTAAATGGACAGTGGATTCTTTTTGAATATGAACCTAAAAATCGATGCCTCACCTTTCATTTCAGCGATATTGATACTACCCAAACCAATAGATACGAACTCATTGTAAACGCCAAAGACAGAGTAGGCAACGTAGGAACTCTGAAAGCCAACTTTACAAAACTAACGACAAACAATTAACGACTAATAACTAATAGCTATATGAAACATATCATTTTTACAGAAAAAGCGCCAGCACCTATTGGTCCTTACACACAAGCCGTAAAAGCTGGCAACACACTCTACGTATCAGGACAAATACCGGTAAATCCTGGAACAGGAGAAGTAGTGAAAGGCATAGAAGCCGCTACCAAACAAGTAATGGAAAATCTCAAAGCTATCCTTACCGAAGCAGGAGCTACTTTTGAGAATGTAGTAAAAACTACTATTTTCTTAGCCGATATGGGGCAGTTTGCACAAGTAAATGGCGTATATGCGCGCTATTTCAACGAGGCAACAGCACCTGCACGCGAAACCGTGCAAGTAGCACAATTGCCTAAAGCCGTAGAAGTAGAAATTTCTTGTATTGCTGTATTATAGTAATGCCGTGTAGAGACAAAAAAGCAGTATAGCGCAAAATGTGCTATACTGCTTTTTTGTTTCCATATTTCTTAACTAAGTCTCGCACTTTAAGGAGTTTTTAATTGCTTAGATTTTACTATTTCTTCAAAGAATTTTAGTATATTCTCAAGGGTCATAGTAAAAAACTCCTCTGAAAAATAAATAATATGTACATCACCATTCTTATCATTATACAAGGTGATTTTATCTGCAAAAGTAGTTTTTATTTTATTGATTTTATCAAGTTTTTTAGAATTGACAATACTGTTATTATGAACAATGAGATCTCTTAGATTTTTTATGGTGTTTAAAACCTGCCAATGAAGAGCATTAGCATTGAAGATACTCTTCTTAACTTTACAATCGTATATGAGATACTTGATGCATTCTCTAATTTTAAAATTGTAAGCTTTCTTATGGCTGATGGAGCCTAAAACTACACACATTTTTTTTAAGTAAAGCTCAAAAACACTGTACACTAACATAAGAGTAGCTTTACCAGTATACTGTTCAAACATTGCAGTAAAGTTATTCTTGGCAAACTCATAGTAGCTATTGTATATTTGCTCAGTAATTTCAGATTCTGAATAACCATTTTCTAAATGCTCCAACTCGTAAGTTAAACAGCCTATCTCAAAACTATTAGCACGTTCATCTTCTTTTAAATATTGATCTAAGAGTTTCTTTTTCTCTTCTATTTTATTTAGTTGTTCACTATTAGGTTGATAGCCTTCAGTATGTTTTTTAGCACGGGTTAATTCTTGAGCAACACTATCCCAAGCTAATTGGCCAAAACGTTTTTCCTCTTCTGCGATAAACTCTTTTTGAGACTTTATATAGTTTTGCAGTGTGGTGATGTGTTGTTTTATGTTTTCTAAAAATTCTTCTAATTCCATAAGTGTTTTTTTATTAAATGAAACAATATAAAATATAGGCATAGTCGTTTTTTCTATGCCTATACTTTTTGTAAGAAGTTAAGGAATTTCTTTTATTTCTATTCCACTAGAACCTCTCCAACCCCAGTTAGGACTACTTTCAGTAGGAACATATACTTTAATATTATCACCACTGTACTTGTAAAAAACATTTGTACCAACTAATATAGGAGCAGTTGTTGCCTTACAAGTAATTGTAGATAATTTTGGACATAGAGAAAAAGCTTGAGATCCAATGCGAGTTACATTTTTTTCTATTGTAACTGAGATTAGATTATCGCACTTGTAAAAAGCTTGTGCATCTATGTAAGTTAATTTAAGAGGAAGAGTAATATTCTCAATGCCACTTTCTGAAAAAGCAAGTTTTCCGATACTTGTTATATTATCGGAAAGAGAAATTGATTTTAACCCTTTACATTTAAAGAATGCCTTTTGTTCTATAGTATTTATAGTATTAGGGAGAGTAACACCATATAGAGCTTCACAATTTTCAAATGCGGATTCTTTGATAGTTGTAATGCTATTAGGAAGAGAAATATCATATAAAGATTCACAATCTCTAAAAGTAGCGTAACCAATACTTGTTACTCCTTCAGGGATAATTATAGAATACAAAGATTTACAATTTTCAAAAGCACCTCCTCCAATTGTTTTTACTTTATTCCCTAAAATCACAGAAATAATTTTCTCTTTGCCATAAAAAGCACTTTCTCCTATATGTTCTACTTCTTTTAATTCCTCATTGCTATTCATATCTATATGAGTAATACTTTTATTATTCCATCTTATAAGAGTTTTTTTATCTGGGCTTAGGGTGTAGTGTCCTTTTTGAATTGTTATAGAAGGTGTTGTATTATTCCCCCCACCTAATTCCACATAGTTATTACTCCAACCTGTATTTGTTTTAGGACCGTAGAGGCGTTTGTTGAGGGTATCAATATACCAATCACCTGCTTTACCTATGGTGTTAACGGGTGCGGTTGTTCCTGCGTGTATTTTAGAGCCTTCTTGACCTGCTATACCTTGCTCGCCTCGCTCTCCTTTTTCACCTTTTTGTCCTGTAGCTCCAGGGGTTCCAGGGTCTCCTTTATCGCCTTTGTCCCCTTTTAGTCCGTTGTTTTGGGTGTCTCCTTTATCACCTTTGTCACCCTTATCGCCTTTTTGTCCGGCATCACCTTTGTCGCCCTTATCGCCTTGGATACCTTTTAAGCTGATAGGGGATCCCCAGCCTTGTGCTGTTTTCGCACCATAAAGATTGGTGTTAGAAAGATCGAGGTAATAATCACCTATATTACCGAGAGTTTCAGCAGGAGCTCCTATACCAGAAAGAATTTGGTTGCCTTTTTGCACTTCCACTCTTTCAATAATTTTTTCAGTCTCCTTTCTACAACTGTTTACAGTGAGCGCTATGAGCACTGCTACTGCCATTAAAATTACTTTTTTCATTTGTTAGTTAAAGATTAAAATGCTATTCCTACTCTATTACAGGCTTTTCGGATTCTGCCTTTTCTGTTCATATAAGCGCATAAAAAAAGCGTAAACATTCCTCTCTTTGCTTGTTATAGAAGCCCGACCAAAGGCTATGTTACGAAGCAAAAGGAATGCCTACGCTATAACGCAGGCATTTCCACTTTTACTTTCCCCGTAACATTAAAAAATGGTCGTTTTCTATAACAGGAAATTATAAAGCGAAACGCTAATTTATGTCTTTATGTAAGTGTTTTTCTGTTTCTTTTAAATAGTGTTTAAATGGTTTTTAAATTCGCTACAAATGTACAACTAATTTTTAATTGTACAATTTTTTGGTGCATATTTTTTTAGGTACGAGCTACAAGCTCGCACTAGCAAAGAGATTAATGATTAATGATGAAATTAGGGGTAACTTATACAGAGCTTATAGGATAAACGTATAATGAGTGGGTCTACAGTGGGTCTACAGTGGGTCTACAGTGGCTCTACAGTGGCTCTACAGTGGCTCTACAGTGGCTCTACAGTAGCTCTACAGTGGCTCTACAACGAACAAAAGACGAACAATGAACGAAGGTAAGGTGAAGATAAGAGGAAGATAAAATAGAGGTAAGGTGAAATTAAAATGGAGCTTGATAAAATCAGAATTGTAGCGTTTTTGAAAAAATAATTTTTCTTGCTTCATTGTTAATTACTGATTATTTTGTACCTTTGTCGCTTTGAGTGCTAACCATTGTTTACTGATGAAAAAACAAATTACCAATACTGTACTAATGGTGCGCCCTGTGCGCTTCCGTATGAACGAAGAAACCGTTGTGAACAACTATTTCCAAGAGGAAATGGATTTGAAGAACGAGGAAATCAATCGCCAAGCGCAACAAGAGTTTGATGCCTTTGTGCATAAACTACGTGAGGTAGGAGTAAAAGTGATTGGCGTAGACGATATTTACGAGCAAAACACTCCTGATTCGGTATTTCCGAATAATTGGATTACCTTTCACCAAAATGGCAACGTAGCAATTTACCCTATGTTTGCCGAAAATCGGCGTCGTGAGCGTCGTGAGGATATTTTGGATAAGGTAGAGGAAGAAGGTTTTCTCATCGAAAATGTGTATGACTATACTGATGCTGAGCAAGAAAACATCTTCTTGGAAGGTACGGGGGCTATGGTGCTCGACCGTGTGCATCGGAAGGCTTATTGTGCGCTCTCGCCCCGCGCTGATGAGGAACTATTTATTGAGTTCTGTGAAGATTTTGAGTATACGCCTGTAATTTTCAAGGCTTACCAAAAGGTAGATGGTGAGCAAGTACCTATCTATCACACCAATGTGATGATAGCTTTAGGTGAAGATTTTGCAATAGTGTGCTTAGATACCATCACCGACAAGAGTGAGCGCAAGAACCTTTTGCATCACCTAAAAGAAGACAAGAAAGAGATTATCAGCATCACCCCTGAGCAGATGTGTCAGTACGCAGGCAATATGCTACAAGTGCAGGGTAAGGACAGTACTTATTTGGTGATGAGTGATGCCGCTTATAACGCCCTTACCCCTCAACAGATACAGACGATTGAGAAATATACCCAGATACTCCACAGCAATTTAGAGACCATTGAGACTTGTGGAGGAGGCAGTGCGAGGTGTATGCTAGCAGAAGTGTTTAATCCACGTAATTAGGTAACAAGTAAAAAAATGGACAAAAAAGAATATATTAAAAGTAAAATTAGAGATATTAAAGATTTTCCTAAAGAGGGAATTATCTTCAAAGATATTACACCATTGCTAATGGATGTGAAAGCAGGGCAATATGTAATCGACTTGCTGGTGGAGAACCTGCACGGACAGAAAATAGACAAAGTAGTGGGTATGGAAAGTAGAGGTTTCTTCTTCGGAATGTTGCTTGCACAACGATTGGGGGCTGGCTTTGTACCGGTGCGCAAAAAAGGGAAATTACCTTACAAAACCCTCTCGCAAACCTACGATTTGGAGTACGGGCAAGACGTATTGGAAATTCACGTAGACGCTATTATGAAAGGTGAAAAAGTCCTCATTCACGACGATATCCTCGCTACCGGTGGTACTGCTGAAGCGGTAGTAAAACTTGTAGAACGCCTCGGTGGCGATATTGTACAACTAGATTTCTTGATGGAACTCCATTTTCTGAACGGCAGAGAGAAACTCAAAGGACACCCTGTGTATAGCATTTTATAAGAATTAGAAGTTAATAATTAGAGCGAAACCTAAATTTCAACTGCTAAAATATAACTTCTGTATTTCAGTAGGTTATATTATATTAAGTAAAAAAATGTGTTAAATAATTTCGTCACTTAAATAAAAACTCCTACATTTGCACGAATAAAAACAAAACAAGTAATGAAAATAAAGAATTACATTCTATATATCACTTTATTTGTAACCTCACTCATTCCTCTACAAGGTTTTGCAACTGAAAATGAGGAAGGAGAGCCTTTTCAAATCAACGATTTGATTGATGAACACATCAACGATTCACACGATTTTCACTTGTTTGATTATAAAGGGCACACTTATTCGTTACCCTTGCCTATCATTCTTTATACTGATAAAGGATTAGTGACTTTCCTATCGAGTGCCTTCCATCACGACAACAAAGGTACAGTAGTAGTAGATAAAGACGGACAGCGATTTGTGCGCTACAAAGAAGATATTTACTACGCAAATGCTGATACACCTCTCTCTTTCAACGAGAAAGGAGAAGTAACCAATACACGTCCGTTAAACTTTTCTATTACTAAGAACGTGTTTTCATTGCTTTTAGTATCGGTATTGATGGTGCTCATCTTCACCTCTATGGCACGTTCTTACAAGAAGAACCCCAAAGCTCCTAAAGGCTTAACAGGAGTTTTAGAACCTATAGTGCTCTTTGTGCGCGATGAGATAGCGATTCCTAATATAGGTGAAAAGTACTACAATAGGTATATGCCTTATTTGCTTACTGTGTTTTTCTTGATTTGGATAGGAAACCTCTTCGGATTAATTCCGTTTTTCCCGTTTGCTGGTACGGTAACTAACAATATTCTTTTCACAGGTATGTTGGCTATCTTTACCCTTATTCTCACTTTATTTAGCAGTAACAAACACTATTGGAAGCATATTTTTGCTCCCCCAGGAGTTCCTACTTGGATATTACCAATTATGATACCTATTGAAATGTTGAGTGTTTTTACTAAGCCTTTTGCCTTGATGATACGTTTATTTGCCAATATGACGGCAGGGCACATCATTGTACTGAGTTTGATTTCACTTATCTTCATCTTTGGAACAGTGTATATATCGCCTGTGTCGATAGTTTTTACCTTGTTTATCTGTATCTTGGAGCTATTGGTAGCTGTTTTACAAGCCTATGTGTTTACACTGTTATCAGCTTTGTTTATAGGACAAGCAGTGGAAGAAGAACACTAATCAATTGATAATTAACAATTGACAATTGACAATTAACAAGTAACTAATTAATTTTATATATATGGTTTTAGCAGGAATTGGGGCTGGATTAGCAGCCATTGGAGCTGGAATCGGTATTGGTAAAATTGGTGCTTCTGCTGTTGAAGGAGTAGCACGCCAACCCGAAGTGTCTTCAAAAATTCAAACTGTGATGATTATTGCTGCAGCACTTATTGAAGGGGTAGCCCTTTTTGCTGTGGTAGTAGCACTCATCGCAAAATAGGACGACAAAACCGTTGTGCAACGGTTGGTTACACAACGGTTTTATAAAATTAGGGCGTATGCCACTAATGGTGAATTGCCTTTTATCTCTACAAAAGGGACACAAAAGAGAATAAAATAATCATATTATTAAAGACTAAATAACAACTAAAGAAATGAATTTAGCACACCCCGAAAGTTTATTATTCTGGAATACTCTCATATTTCTGATATTGCTTTTCCTCTTAGCAAAATATGCTTGGAAGCCCATAATGAATGCGGTAAAGCAACGGGAAGACTCTATCAATAAGGCTTTGGAAGCTGCTGAAGAAGCTCAAAAACAAATGGCAAATCTCAAAGCCGATAATGAGCGTCTTTTAGCTGAAGCACGTGCCGAGAGAGATGTAATCTTGAAAGAGGCAAGAGATGTTAAAGATAAAATAGTAACAGAAGCCAAAGAAGAAGCACAACGCGAAGGCGAAAAACTTATCAAGCAAGCGCAACAAGCGATTGACAGTGAGAAGAAAGTAGCCTTGGCTCAGCTGAAAGACCAAGTGGCAGCTCTTTCTGTTGAAATGGCTCAGAAAGTGATGATGAGCGAACTCTCAGACGAGAAGAAACAAACTGCCCTCATCAACGATTATCTAAAAGGTGTTACATTAAACTAAAATAGGTTATGTACGGATTGAGAGTAGCAAATAGATATGCCAAGGCACTCTTGGAATACGCTCTTCTACAAAATGCATTAGAAGGGGTTTTCGCTGATATGACCTTGATAGATAAAACAATAAAAATGAATAAGGACTTGGAGCGTATGCTCATTTCGCCTATTGTGAAAACAACGGTAAAGAAGAATGTCCTTACTGAAATATTTACAATGGTTACTCCTGAAACGCAACGTTTGTTCGATTTGCTTATTCAGAACCGACGCTTGCCAATACTCGGAGCAGTAGCCGAGAAGTTTGTTGTATTGTACAACGATTATAAGCATAACAAAACAGCAGTAGTAACTACGGCAACTCCGCTTAATGAAGCTACCCGCAAAGAGATACTCGAAAAGGTAATGATGCTTACTAAAAATAAAAATGTTACCCTTGAGAACAAGATAGATAAAAATATTATTGGGGGCTTTATTCTTCGTGTAGATGATGTGCAATACAACGCCAGTGTAGCGCATAAACTTAGCAGATTACAACAAGAGTTTCAAGAAAAATTGTTTTTGTAGATAAAAGCTAAAACTATGGTAACAAGTATAGACCAGTTAGACTTGAACAGAACGTACACTTATGCCGATTATTTGCTATGGCAACTAAAGGAAAAAATACAATTGTTCAAAGGAAAAATATTTGCGATGAGCCCTGCCCCTAAGCGGATTCATCAAGATATTTCACGCCGATTGGTACGTACTATGTTAGGAGTATTTGATGAAGAATGTGGTTGCAAACTCTATTATGCACCTTTTGATGTGCGCCTTAGTGAAAATACAGTCGTACAACCCGATGTATGTGTAATATGCAATACCTCAAAATTAGACGAACGCGGTTGTAAAGGTGCTCCCGATTTGGTAGTAGAAATACTCTCACCTACAAATACTGAAAACGATACTAAACAAAAATTTGAATTATACCAAGAAAGTGGTGTACGTGAATATTGGGTAGTCTATCCTTTCGCCGATTACAAAGCTATACATATCTATTGTTTAGAGAATGGAAAGTATATCGCACAACCTCCTATAATAGAAGGTGATACTATAACCTCAATAACGTTTCCAAGTTTAAGCTTTTCAACAAAGGAATTATTTAAAGATTGAATAAAATGAAAAAAATACTATTTTTGCTAATGGTACTTATATTCATATCTTGTACTAAAGATAAAGAAAATACAATAGTAGAGGAAGAGAAGCCTATTACTATGAATGTAAAAAGTGTAGAGTATGCCTACAAAGGAGGAAAAATACCTTTAAGTCATTACGACCCTGATTATTACACTTATAAAAATAATAAAATAGTGAATATTTTAAACTATGGTTTTAACACAATTGTTAAGTACATAGGAGAAAATCAAATAGAAACGGAAAGTATATCCCGCAATATTATTGATGGAGAAATCAAAATAAATTCATATCTTTCATTGTTAGATAATAAAATACAATATACTGTTACAGAAAGTCATAGTAAAACTAACCCAAGACCTTTAGAAATTCAACGAGATTCTACTATTTTTGAATATAAAGACAATTATTTGATAAAGCTCATAACCTATTCAAAAAAAGCTATAAACTCTTTTAAAGGGAATGAGAAATATCAAAAAGAAGAGATACAAGAGATATTTTGGAAAGATGGTAATATTGTTAAAATTAAAATAGGGAAAGATGAAGAATACTCTTATACTTATGATAATGAACCTTATGTAATGTATGCTGATTTAGCTTATGAAACTCCTTTTTTTGTATTAGCCCATTATCTCATTCCATATGGAAAAATGGGGAAATGGAATAAAAATAATGTACTTACTATGAATAAAACTGTAAAGGATTTTATAGGACACGATTTTAGAAAAATTCAGTATGGTAGAGAATTAGATAAGCATAATAGAGTTTCAAAAGTTCTAATGCGAATTGAATATGCCTCAAAAGAATCAGAATTAGACGGAACAATTCTTGAAGGAGCTGCAATTCTTGGATATGAATAAGTAATAATTACCAAATATCTGATTCCTTTTTCGTGGAAATTTGTGTAATTTATGGGAGAGACCTTCCTAAATAATCTTAATTAATTGAATCTTATCTGTAAAATCCGTGTAATCCGCGGGAGATATTAAAAACTTAAAACCTGAAAAAATGGCAGAAATAAAAGCCGCTGAAATTTCAGCAATTTTAAAAGAACAATTAGCTCACTTCGATGCCAATGCTTCTTTAGAAGAAGTAGGAACGGTATTACAAGTGGGAGACGGTATTGCGCGTATCTTCGGGCTATCGAATGCACAATACGGTGAATTAGTGAAATTTGACAACGGACTACAAGGGATTGTCCTCAACCTCGAAGAAGACAACGTGGGGATTACTCTCTTAGGTCCCTCTACCGATATTAAAGAAGGGGATACCATAAAACGTACAGGGCTTATTGCCTCTATCAATGTAGGTGAAGGCATCGTAGGGCGTGTGGTAAATACCTTAGGACAACCTATTGATGGAAAAGGACCTATTACCGGCAAACTATACGAAATGCCGTTGGAACGCAAAGCCCCTGGGGTAATCTTCCGTCAGCCTGTAAACGAACCTCTACAAACAGGTATCAAGGCTATCGACGCAATGATTCCTATCGGTCGCGGACAACGTGAGTTAGTGATTGGTGACCGCCAAACGGGTAAAACTACCGTGTGTATCGACACTATCCTCAACCAAAAAGAATTCTACGATGCGGGCAAACCAGTATATTGTATCTATGTGGCTATTGGTCAGAAAGCTTCTACCGTAGCAGGTATCACTAAAACCTTAGAAGATGCAGGTGCTTTGGCTTATACTACCATTGTAGCGGCTAATGCTTCCGATCCTGCTCCTATGCAGGTATATGCACCTTTCGCAGGAGCTGCTATTGGGGAATACTTCCGTGATACAGGTCGCCCAGCTCTTATTATCTACGACGACCTTTCTAAACAAGCGGTAGCTTACCGTGAGGTATCACTTCTATTACGCCGTCCACCTGGACGTGAGGCTTACCCTGGTGACGTGTTCTACTTGCACTCTCGCTTATTAGAGCGCGCTGCCAAAGTAATTAATGATGATACTATCGCACGCCAGATGAACGACCTACCCGAAAGCATTGCACCACTCGTAAAAGGGGGAGGTTCTCTCACTGCCTTGCCAATCATCGAAACTCAAGCGGGTGATGTATCAGCCTATATCCCTACTAACGTAATTTCTATTACCGACGGACAGATATTCTTGGAGTCTGATTTGTTCAACTCAGGGGTACGTCCAGCTATCAACGTGGGTATTTCGGTATCGCGCGTGGGAGGTTCAGCACAGATTAAATCGATGAAGAAAGTAGCGGGTACCCTCAAATTAGACCAAGCACAATACCGCGAACTCGAAGCTTTCGCTAAATTCGGCTCTGACCTCGATGCAGCTACTATGGGGGTTATCGAAAAAGGGAAGCGCAATGTGGAAATCTTAAAACAACCACAAAACGACCCTTACCCTGTAGAAAACCAAATTGCGATTATCTATGCAGGTTCTAGAAACTTATTGAGACAAGTGCCTGTGGACAAGATAAAAGAATTTGAGAGAGAATATTTAGAGTTCCTCAATGTATCCCATCGTGACATTTTAGACGAGCTAAAAGCTGGCAAACTCACCGATGAGATTACAGCTACTCTCGAAAAAGTAGCGAAAGATTTGAGTGAAAAATACGCGAAATAGTAAATACATCTTTTTAAACATTTATTCTTATGAGTGTTATTATATGGGTAATTATTGGAGCCATCTTTTTATTTGCGCTAAAGATTTATGTAAATAAAGTTTATACAAAAAAACATTTGCAAAAACAAATAGGGCACATCAATCAAAACCCTTTAACAGAGGAACAGATACGATTGCTTACTTTTGGGGCAATACTGACGTATTACCGTGGTGAAAATCTACTAAACTTGATACCTACTGAAATATTAGAAACATATCAGAAAGGATTACGTCGACAATGGGAAATAACAGATACAGCATCTGCTAAAGAAACTATAAGTGACTTATTAGCACAGAAACGTTCGTTACAATTCCGACATCTGCTAACGCAAACCTCACCTGAGCTTAGCAAAATACAGAAACAAATAGCCAAAGGTTTGGAGATAGAATTAGCACAAGTAGAAGCAGTAAAATCGGCTTATGCGTGGGATTTGTGTAGAGCAGCTTCTTTGGCTAAATGGTGTTATTGGTGCCAATATATCACAGAAACTGAAATGTGGGATATATTGCAAAAAGTATCAGAAATAGCAAAAGAACAAGGTAAGAATTGGCAAGAATATACCATATCTTTCCTTTTAGGACGTACTATTCAGGGTTTTGATTTAGAAAACCTTATTATTCTAACCTCTCAGCTATTCCATAGCAAATCACCTTCATTAAGGAAGATAGAAGGAATAGATGTTTATCAAAGGTATTCTTTTTAACAGCAATGATAAAATTGCTAACTGTTAATTGATAAAATGGCGAATTTAAAAGAAATACGAAGCAGAATTTCATCGGTAAGTTCAACGATGCAAATTACAGCAGCGATGAAAATGGTATCGGCAGCCAAACTGAAAAAGGCGCAAGATGCTATTGTAGCGATGAAACCTTATGCTTATAAACTCAAGCAGTTATTAGAACATCTTAGTGCTGCCTTGGGTGATGAGAATGTTTATAATCCGCGCAAAGGAGAAGTAAGAAAAGTACTTTTGGTACCTATCACCTCCAATAGAGGACTCTGTGGGGCATTCAATGCCAGCGTGATTAAAAAAGCGTTAGAGTTAGAACAAACTACCTACAAAGGTAAGCAGGTACAACTCTACACCATAGGCAAAAAAGGCAATGATGTGTTGAAAAAATACGACAATATTGTAGCTCATAACAGCGAGATTTTCGATAAGCTCACCTTTGCTACAGCTGCTGCTTTGGCTGAAGAACTAATGGAATTGTACACTTCGGGTAAATATGACCAGATAGTATTGGTGTACAACAGCTTTAAGAATGCAGCTACACAAATTCTTACCGAAGAAACATTTTTGCCTATTCAGCCTATAGCGACTAAAGCAAAAGGCAAAGAACTAAACACAAATTATATTTATGAGCCTTCTAAGCAAGAGATCGTAGAAGAACTCATTCCGCGTTCGTTAAAAACAGAGATTTTCAAAGCCTTACGCGACTCAGTAGCTGCTGAGCACGGTGCTCGTATGACAGCTATGCACAAAGCTACCGACAATGCTCAAGACCTCAAAAACGAACTAATACTTACCTACAATAAAGCCCGTCAGGCTACTATTACCGGTGAGATTATAGAAATCGTAGGAGGTTCAGAAGCCTTAGCATAATGTAATGCGTCGGCATACATAATAGAGAGATTTAATTTATATGGAAAACAAAAAATTTAATAATTACAAGAAGAATAGCTATTCCTCTAATGGGAATTCAGAGAAAAAGCCTTACAATTCTTCTTATAACAGCGGTAACAATCGCAACAACAACGGCAATAGTTCATTCAAAAAGAAAACTTACGGACAGAACGAAGGACGCAGTTACAGCAATAACAGTGGCAACCGTTATGAAAATAATAACGGTAATCGTTATGAAAATAACGGTGGCAATCGTTACAACAATAGTAACAATGGTTACAACTCCGAAAATAGAAAATCTTACAATCCTAACTTCAAAAAGAACGAGGGATATAGTAAACCAAACAACTACAACCGTAATGAAGGTTATAACCGAAACGATAATTATAAAAAACCTTTCAACAAAAAACCTTATAACAATACCTACAAACCTCAGAACAACGCTCCTATAGACTACCCTACTACCACTCCAGCTGAAGTGCGTTTGAACAAATATATTGCCGATGCAGGTATCTGCTCACGCCGTAATGCGGATATGTATATTTCAGCAGGTAATGTAACGGTGAATGGTGAAGTGATGACCACGCTCGGCTATCGCGTAAAGCCTACTGATGAAGTTCGTTTTGATGGGAAACTTCTTTCTTCTGAAAAGAAAGAATACATCTTGCTCAACAAACCCAAAGGTTTTATCACCACTACCAACGATGAGAAAGGACGCAAAACTGTAATGGATTTGGTCGCAAATGCTACTAATGTACGCATCTTGCCTGTAGGTCGTTTAGACAGAGCTACTACAGGGTTGTTATTGCTTACCAATGATGGAGAGCTTACCAAAAAACTCACTCACCCCACTCACGGTGTGCGCAAAATATACCACGTAATTCTCGACCGCAAACTCGACTACAAAGATTTTATGAAGGTACAAGACGGATTAGAGTTAGAAGATGGTCTTATTGAAGTAGATGAAATCAGCTATGTGAACGACAAACCTAAGAATGAAATAGGCATCAAAATTCACAGTGGTCGCAATCGCATTGTACGTCGTATTTTTGAACACTTGGGCTATCAAGTAGAAAAACTCGACCGTGTAGTATTTGCTGGGCTTACTAAAAAAGATTTACCTCGTGGTCATTGGCGTCGTCTCACTCAGCAAGAAGTAATCAACCTTCGCAATATGAAGTGATACTATCTCCTAACTCCTATCCCCTAAATCCTAAAAGCTTGAATAAAAACTTAGACCCAAATAAAGAAAATTATTCGGCGCAAGAACTCGATATAGAAAGAGCCTTGCGCCCTTTGTCGTTTGATGATTTTGCAGGGCAAGAAGCAGTTTTAGAAAACCTAAAAGTATTCGTAAAAGCTGCTAATATGCGTCACGAAGCACTCGACCATACCCTTTTTCACGGACCTCCTGGACTTGGAAAGACTACCCTCGCTCATATTTTAGCTAACGAATTGGGCGTAGGTATCAAAATTACTTCAGGCCCTGTGCTTGATAAACCTGGTGATTTGGCAGGATTACTCACTAATTTGCAAGAGCGTGATGTACTTTTTATCGACGAGATACACCGCTTGAGCCCAGTAGTCGAAGAGTATCTTTACTCAGCTATGGAAGACTACAAGATTGATATAATGATAGAATCAGGCCCTAACGCCCGCACCGTACAAATCAACCTCAATCCATTTACGCTTATAGGGGCAACTACCCGTTCAGGGCTACTTACAGCTCCTATGCGTGCACGTTTTGGTATTCAAAGTCGATTACAGTATTATTCTACCGAACTTTTGGCAGATATCGTTCAGCGCAGTGCTTCTATCCTTAAAGTACCTATTTCTATGGAAGCTGCTATAGAATTAGCAAGCAGAAGTAGAGGTACCCCGCGTATTGCCAATGCTCTTTTGCGCCGTATTCGTGACTTTGCTCAGATAAAAGGCAATGGTGAAATAAATATTGCTATTACCCGTTTCGGGCTCAAAGCCTTAAATGTAGATGCTCACGGATTAGACGAGATGGACAACAAAATCCTTTCAACTCTTATTGATAAGTTCAAAGGAGGGCCTGTGGGAATTACCACTTTGGCGACTGCCGTTTCCGAAAGTGCTGAAACTATTGAAGAGGTGTATGAACCTTTCCTCATTCAAGAAGGATTTATCGTACGTACTCCTCGCGGACGCGAAGTAACCGATTTAGCTTATAAACACTTAGGTAGAGTGAATCCTGCGAGGCAAGGCACTTTATTTGATTAAACAAATAACAATTAGATAGAAAAAATCCCTTAAAGTATGATGTTACTTTAAGGGATTTTTTATTGTTTATCTATTTTATACTTGTATCACACCCAAATTAAACGCTCTTTCGATGGGGGCGTTGTTGGCAGCTTCTATACCCATTGCTATCCATTGGCGGGTTTCTAATGGGTCGATAATGGCATCCGTCCAAAGGCGTGCGGCAGCATAGTAGGGTGATATTTGCTCGTCGTATTGCTCTTTGATATGAGCAAAAAGCACGGCTTCTTTTTCAGGAGTAAGTTCCTCTCCTTTTTTTCTTAGATTGGCAGTTTCTATTTGCAAGAGCACTTTGGCAGCTTGCGCGCCTCCCATTACCGAGATATTTCCACTGTGCCACGATACGATAAGACGCGGGTCGTAAGCCTTACCGCACATTGCGTAGTTACCAGCCCCATACGAGTTGCCTATCACGACCGTAAATTTAGGCACTACCGAATTAGCAACTGCATTCACAAGTTTAGCCCCATCTTTGATGATCCCTCCGTGCTCTGATTTAGAGCCTACCATAAAGCCCGTAACATCTTGCAAGAAGAGCAAAGGAATTTTCTTTTGATTGCAATTGGCAATAAAGCGGGTCGCCTTGTCGGCACTATCCGAGTAGATTACTCCTCCAAACTGCATTTCCCCTTTCTTAGTTTTTACCACTTTGCGCTGGTTGGCAACAATGCCTACCGCCCAACCCTCAATACGTGCATAGCCTGTGAGAATGGTTTGTCCGTACCCTTCTTTATATTCGTCAAATTCTGAATTGTCTACTAATCGAAGGATAATTTCCTTCATATCATAAGGCTCTGTACGCAATTTAGGCAGGATACCGTAAATTTCGTTAGGGTCTTTCAGCGGTTTATGAGCTTCAATGCGGTTAAAGCCCGCTTTTTCGGCATCGGCGAGTTTAGCCATTGTACGGCGTACACGGTCAAGAGCGTCTTTATCATCGGTTGCCTTGTAGTCGGTTACCCCGCTAATTTCGCAATGGGTAGTTGCCCCACCTAAGGTTTCATTGTCGATGTTTTCGCCTATCGCTGCCTTCACTAAATAGCTACCTGCCAAAAAAATACTGCCCGTTTTATCTACTATCAGTGCCTCATCGCTCATTATTGGTAGGTAAGCCCCACCCGCCACACAACTGCCCATTACTACGGCTATTTGAGTGATGCCCATACTACTCATCAGGGCGTTGTTGCGAAAGATGCGACCAAAGTGTTCCTTATCGGGAAAAATCTCGTCCTGCAAAGGCAAGTACACCCCTGCACTATCCACCAAATAGATGATAGGTAATCGATTCTCCATCGCAATTTCTTGAGCGCGTAGGTTTTTTTTGGCAGTAATAGGAAACCACGCTCCCGCCTTTACAGTAGCGTCATTAGCTACTACTACGCATTGTTTACCAGCTACATAGCCTATCACCACCACTACACCAGCCGAGGGGCAACCGCCGTGTTCTTCGTACATTCCCTCACCGGCAAAAGCGCCTATTTCTATTTGGGGTTTATCGTTGTCTAACAGATACTCTATGCGTTCACGAGCCGAAAGTTTACCTTGACTGTGAAGCTTTTCGAGGTTCTTTTTGCCCCCGCCTTCTTTTACTTTTTTCAAGCGTTTGCGTAGCTGACTAAGGGCTAATTTATTGTAATCTTCGTTTGTATTGAATTGAATGTCCATTGTAATGTTATGAGGGTGCAAAGGTAGGAAATAATTATGAATTACAAATGATGAATGATAAGTAAGAAAATAATACAGAAAATGAATCGTATAGACCTTTTGTATTTTTACATCAGTTCAATATAACAAGGTAGTACTTTTCAATCACTTTTGCGTTGCTACAATCTCCCTCAGAAGGTAGGTTGCTTTCGTTTTTCATCACTTTTCCTTCGCTAAAACCTCTTTTTATCCTTCACTTTTAACTATTCATTATCAATCACTTATATACCCTTTCTATACCAATCTTCCAAGATTCGTATAAGCTTCCTATAAGCTCTCTATAAGCTAAGCATACCCATTTACCCTCTATTTTTCACTTTTTAGCCAATTTACTCCTTCCGAACCTCTTCGAAATCTTTCGATAATCCAACTCTCTCAGCTTGCTAACTTAATCATCTGCGTAGCTCGCACTGCCCATTATGCCACAACTGCCCGTACAGTTTACATCTAATTTGTTAATCAAAAAAAATTGGCACTAATTTTGTAAAGGTAGAAATAAGGTATATGTTACCTAACTCTAACTAAGAGAGAAATTGTTAAAAATGTTAAATTAAAAAGGAAAACTGTACAACTTTTAAGAAGTTTTTGTACATTTGTGCCTTAATTTGAAATGAAAAATATGAAGATAAAAGTATTATTTGCGCTATTCTTAGGAGGTTGCTCCTTAGGTTTTTCACAAATAAAAGTATCTCCTGTCGAAATTTATAACACAGTAGTAGATAGAGGATATGAAATACAAGAAGTTGTAGAACGATTAGGCGATTATTACTATGCTAGTAAAGATTATCCTAAAGCGTTTTATTGGTATGAAAAACTGATGAAAGACGGCAACTACTCTCCTCAACCCATCAACCGTTACCGCTATGCAGTGGTATTGCAAGCCTTAGGTAAAAAAGACGAAGCTAAAAAACAATTTAACCTATTTGAGGTACTCACAAAAAAAAGCGACGCTCCTCAAACTAACCCTACACCAGATTGCTCTCGTGAAATTATAGGCACTGTAACCGATGCCGAAACAGGTGCCAAGATTTCTGGTGCTCAAGTTTATATATTCGATAGTGCTATGGGAGCTCTTTCCAGCAATACAACTGATAGTAAAGGCTCTTTTACTACCAAAAAACTGAACTGTAACTTCCAAAATGGCTTTGTGGAAATCGTAAAAAAAGATTATGATATTGCCGATGTTCCTATCGTCTTTGAGAACAATAACACTCTCAAAAAAACAATATCATTAGCTCCTCACACAATAAGCCTTAACGAGGGCGATGATTTAGCCCCTGTTTTTGCCATTGATAATATTCATTTTAACTACGGAAGAACCAATATCCGATATGACGCCTCTGTGCAATTAGCTAAAATTGTGGCTTTTTTGGAAGCCAATCCTACTGTAAAAATAGCAATTAAAGTGCACACCGATAGCCGAGGAGAAGACGGTTACAATATGAACCTCACCGAAACTCAAGCACAATCTATCTATCAATGGCTTGTAAGCAAAGGTATTTCTCCTAACCGATTAACTGCCAAAGGTTATGGCGAAACGCAATTGGTAAATGGTTGCGAAAACGGAGTGCCTTGTAGCGAAGAAGAACACCAAGCCAATAAACGCGTAGAATTTATTATTATCGAAAAATAAAATACTTTTTTCATTAATTTTCATAGCTTCTACACTTTGTTAAACAGCAAGTTTAGCAAAGTGTAGTTTCTTTGATTCTAAAATTAAAAAAACTTACACAATATGAAAGGAAAATATTTACTCCTATTTTTTGTTTTACTAATCGCTTGTAAAGACGAAAAATCAAATCCTGAAAACAAAGAACCAAAAGCAGGAGTAGGATTAAGAATTGCTACTGCTTATGGAGCTCCTAATGTCGATAAATGGATTGCTAATGCTAAAGCTATGGGTATTAATTGTATGCGATTGACTGATATGATACAAAAAGATAAAGGTCATTTGCAAGATTTAACCAGTGACCCCGAGCATAAGTTTGACGAAATGGATAGAAAAGTAGCCAAAATAGTCGCCAGCGGTATGACTTATGTTTTAGATTTATCCTACATACGAAATCAACTCATAAAAGAAGGTATCAACCCTTATTCACCTTCTACCGATTGGACTCCGTATTTAGAAGTTGTTTTAAACAGAACCCCTATAAAAGGATATACTTATAAAAACGACCCTCACCTTGCTTTCATAGCCATAGCAGGCGAGCCTTTTAGTAAATACAGTGATAATCCAATAGAGAAAGCGGGTAATAAAGCTAATCTCATTGCCTTCTATAAACGATTAGCCCTTCAGTTAAAGAGAATGGGAGTAACTCGCCCTATTTCAGCAGGTGGGTTTCTTCATCAAGGCAAAGACGGCTGGGGCACCGATGCCGATTTAGGTTTTAAAGAAATATGGTCGTTGCCCGAGATTGATATCCCCACCATACACGTATACGACGACGACGCTATTAATAGCATTCCCCAATTAGTTGCCTTTTGCCATAGCATTGGTAAACCTTTGGTCATTGAGGAAACAGGAAAAGAATACAAAGGAAATGATGCTGAGAGAGCTAAATGGTTTGAGAAGATTGCCTCCAAAATTAAAGATTCTCAAGCCTTCCCTGATGGTATAGGTTTGTGGAATATAGGCGAAATGAATGGTTATGATGTTCGTGCCGATGAACACCCTATAACTACCAAAGCAGTACGAGAGCTAATGCTATTAACTCAAAGCAAGCTACTAAATTAACAAACAGCTTATTATCGTCTGATTATGACTATTATTATCCCTAAAAACTACTCAACTCCCTACGGAATAATGGATACCGAGCGGGCTATAAAACTAATCAAAGACTCTTTTGAGCAGGCTTTGGCGCGTGCTTTAAACCTCACACGTATTTCGGCTCCTTTATTTGTGAAGCGTTCCACAGGTCTTAATGATAACCTCAACGGAATAGAACGCCCTGTTAGCTTCGAAATGAAAGATTACAAAGGTGAAGTGATAGAAATTATCCATTCGCTTGCTAAATGGAAACGTTTAGCCCTGAAACGCTATGGTATTAAAGCAGGCGAAGGCATTTATACTGATATGAATGCTATCCGTAGAGATGAAGAATTAGATAATACCCATTCTATTTATGTAGACCAATGGGATTGGGAAAAAGTGATAACTCCCTCTCAGCGCACTTTATCTTATCTCAAACAAACCGTAAAACAGCTATATAGTGCCTTTCTCGAAACAGAAGCGATATTAGTAAAAGAATATAACAAGTGTAGAGCTTTCCTACCTCGTGAAGTAACATTTATAAGTTCACAAGAATTAGAAGATATGTATCCTAACTTATCACCTTCTGAACGCGAACATAAATTCACCAAAGAAAAAGGAGCTATTTTTATTACTCAAATAGGCAAAACACTTCTTTCAGGAAAAAAACACGACAATAGAGCCCCCGATTATGACGATTGGGAACTCAATGGCGACCTTATTATTTGGAATCCTGTACTAAACAGCGCTTTAGAACTTTCTTCAATGGGTATTCGAGTAAACGAAGCCTCTCTACATTCTCAACTGAAAGCCTCAAAATCAGAAGAACGCGAGAAGTTAGAATACCATCAAATGCTATTACGCGGTGAATTACCCTTAACTATTGGGGGAGGTATCGGTCAATCTCGTATCTGTATGCTACTCTTGCAAAAAGCTCATATCGGTGAAGTACAAGCATCAATATGGACAGATGATATGGTTCAGTTATGCGATAAAAACGGAATTCATTTATTGTAAACGGATATTGTACATATTGAGAAAAGATGTATCTTTGCACCAAAATATAACAAGATAAACTATGAAATGGGAAGGAAGAAGACAAAGCAGCAATGTAGACGACCGTCGCGGAATAAGTGCTAAAGGTGGTCTTATAGCAGGCGGTGGTATCGTAGGTATCATCGTAGTATTGTTACAACTCTTTGGAGGCGAAACAGGACAACAAGTAGCCTCTTTAGTAAATCAAGTATCGGGTGGTAACCAAACTCAACAAGCGGTAGAACGCGTGGAACTCACTGCCGAACAAAAGAAAATAGGTGAGTTTACCGCTACAGTGCTCGCCGATACCGAAGATGTATGGGATAAAATATTTGCTCAAAATGGTTTAGGAACCTATAAGAAACCTACCTTGGTACTCTTTACCGCTAATGTAAATACAGGCTGTGGAACTGCCTCTTCTGCAGTAGGTCCATTCTATTGTCCTGCTGACCAAAAGCTCTATATGGATATGGATTTCTTTGAAGAACTCAAAACGCGCTTCGGAGCTAAAGGTGGAGACTTCGCTATTGCCTACGTAATGGCACACGAGGTAGGACATCATATCCAAACGCTTTTAGGCACTTCGCAGCAAGTACGCCAAAAACAACAAGGGCTCTCCAAAGCAGCAGCCAATAAATGGTCGGTTGCACAAGAATTACAAGCCGATTTCTATGCGGGAGTATGGGCACATCACAACCAAAAATATTTAGATGCCGATGATATTGACGAAGCTCTTAGTGCGGCTAACGCTGTAGGTGATGATGCCATACAAAAACGTATGCAAGGACACGTAGTACCCGATTCATTTACTCACGGTACTTCTGAACAACGCAAATATTGGTTTACCAAAGGTTACAATACTGGAGATATCCGTCAGGGTAATATTCAAACTATTTATGAACAAACAAGTAATCGTTAAGGATTTAGGTAATAAAGACTACAAAGAAACGTGGGACTACCAAGAGTCGCTTTTTGAAGAGATAGTCTCTCAAAAAACAAATAACAAAGCTAATGGCACAACCTTGCCTACTACTAATTATTTCCTTTTTGTAGAACACCCTCACGTATATACACTTGGCAAAAGCGGTCATATAGAGAATCTGCTCATTGATGAAGAAGGACTAAAAAATAAAGGGGCTACTTTTTACAAAATCAATCGTGGAGGAGATATCACCTATCACGGACCTGGACAGATTGTGGGGTATCCTATCTTAGATTTAGAAAACTTTTTCACCGATATCCACAAATATTTGCGTTCTTTAGAAGAAGTGATTATCCGTACTCTTTCCGATTATGGTCTCAAAGGCGAACGTAGTGAAGGTGAGACAGGGGTTTGGCTTGATGTAGGAACGCCTTTTGCTCGTAAAATTTGCGCAATGGGAGTCCGTTGTTCTCGTTGGGTAACAATGCACGGTTTTGCCCTAAATGTAAATACTGATTTAGGCTATTTTGATAATATCATCCCTTGTGGTATTCGCGGTAAGGCAGTAACGTCTCTAAATGTGGAATTAGCAAAAGATAAGGTGGATACTCAAGAGGTAAAACAACGTATCCTAACTCATTTTAAAGAAATCTTTGAAGCAACATTATAAAGAATAAAAAAGGGAGGTATCAAAATGATAACCTCCCTCCTATTTTATAGAAATATTCTTTTCTTACATTGATATAATAATAAATTCACTACGACGGTTTGCTTGATGCTGTTCTTCAGTACAAGGTACTCCATTTGAGCAACCATTTACTAATTGCGTTTCTCCATAGCCCTTACCCGTAATCCTATCTTTGTGAATACCGTGAGCTATAAGCCACTTAATAGTTGATTTTGCACGTCTTTGTGACAATGCTAAGTTATAGCTATCAGAACCTCTACTATCAGTATGTAAGCGCACATCTATTTTCATAGTAGGGTACTCTTCCATTACTTTTACTATTTTAGCCAACTGTTCAGCTGCATCAGGACGAATATTAGCTTTATCATAGTCGAAGTATATATTATCTATTTTTAATTCCTTTGATAAATCATCTCCTATTTTTATAGGTTTCTTCTCAACAATAGGAGATAACAATACTTCAGCATATGCGTCTTTTAATCCTGTTAAAGTAATATTTTGTTCATCAGAAGAAAAACCTTCCCTTATTGTTTTAATTATTAGTTGTTCATCTTTGCAATTGGAAGTATAAAGAAAACTAAAAGTCCCCTCCTTATTCGAGATTTGTTCTTCTATTAGCTTCAATGACTTATCTAATAAAGTAATTTTAGCATCTGCTATTACTTCTAAGCTTTTTGCATTTTTAACGATCCCATTAATGGCTTGTTTACACGAGAACTGTACTGGGGCTTCCTCATAAAAACTATAAATATCATCACTTCCTTTACCTCCTGGTCTGTTTGAAGTAAGATATCCTATTTTAGTATGAGTGTTAATTACATAACAGAAATCATCTTCAGCACTATTGGCAGGGCGACCTACATTCACAGGTTTAGAAATAGGATTGCCTTCCTCATCTAATTTTACGGCATAAATATCTAATCCGCCTAAACCTGGAAAACCATCTGATGAATAATACAATATGTTATCATCTGAAACAAATGGAAAAGACTCTCTACCTTGTGTATTGATAAGTGCTCCTAAATTCTCTGGCTTCCCATAACCGTTTTTCAGTATTTTAGCACGATAAATATCCGATGCTCCAATAGTGCCTTTCATATCCGATGCAAAATAAATATATTTGCCATCAGGACTTAAAGCAGGGTGAGCTACACTATGAATATTACTATTAAAAGGCATTTCTTTTACATCTTCCCACTTACCGCTCTTATTTTTAGTAGCCTTAAATATCTTCAACAATACTGTTTCGTCCCCATTAGTCTTTACTTCATTATGGATAAAGTTATTACGAGTAAAATAAATCGTATTTCCATCTTTGCTAAACGCAGCTGTCGATTCGTTAAACTTAGTATTGATACCATTGAGCTTTCCTTTCTTAAAAACTTGCAAGCTATCGGTAGTTGCCTCATACAAACTATAAAAATTATCTCCTGTCCAATCTGCACGCTTCTTTAAAATACCACCTTTGCTAGTAGCATATACTATATTATTACCATAAAAAGCTGTCCCATACTCTGATTTATTAGTATTAATCTGCAAGGGGTGTAATACCATTCTATGAGAATTTCGCTTAATTTCTGCCTGATAATCTCTATTTTTTTGAAAGAGTACTGCACGCGAATCAGTATTCCCTTTAAGAGCCACAAACTTATCCATCATTTTGTCAGAGGCTTCATAATCTTCCACTGATTTTAAAGTTTGCGCATAACGATAGTAATATTCAGGATTAATATTATAAGGTTTTCCTGTCTTAGCATCAGTATTTGCAAAGAGTTTTGCATACCACTTATTCGCTTGTTTGTAATCGGCATTATAGTAGTAAGCATTAGCCAAATTTTCTAATAGCTCTTGGGTTTCTACTCCTTTACGGGCAATACTTTCATAGGCATTAATAGCCTGTACATAATCCAAGTTCCTGTAATAGTTAGCTGCTTTCTGTAAAGCTTCTTTTTCACTTTGTCCACAAATAGTTTGTGTGAAAGTACTTACAAGAATGGCTAATAAATAGAAAGGTATTTGTTTCTTCATAAATCAATAAAAGGAAAAAATTATAAAAAAGAAGGTTTGTAATATCAACTGGGTAAATAGAAAAATAGGAGTTAATTTATAACTCCTAATTTTCCATTACAATATTTCTATTATTCCATACTTACCACAATAAACTCACTACGGCGGTTAGCTTGATGTTGTTCTTCAGTGCAAGGTACTCCATTTGAGCAACCATTTACTAATTGCGTTTCTCCATAGCCTTTCGCTTTCAATCGCTTGCGGTCAATACCTTGCTTAACTATCCATTCAAGAGTTGATTTAGCTCGACGGTCTGATAAAGCTAAGTTATAAGCATCTGTAGCTCGGCTATCGGTGTGCGAACGAATATCTATCTTCATCTTAGGATATTGTTTCATCACTTCCACAATCTTAGCTAATTCTACCGCTGCATCTGGTCTGATGTTCGACTTGTTTAAATCGAAGTATATTTCTTTTATCTCAAATACTTTAGCTAAATCAGTATCCTTTGAGATAGCTATTTCTCTCGGTTTTAACAAGAACTCGTAGAAGATATCTCCTTCTTTACCCGTTAATACTTTCACTTCTGTGGTTTCATATTTATCTTTTTCAGCTCTTAGGTAATAATATAATTCTTTACAATCCACCTTCTTGAATGCAAAAGTACCATCTTCTTTAGTTCTTTGAGTATCTACCTGTTTCATTGTTCTATCTGATAGTACTATAAGAGCATCTACAATAACGCTTTTTGTATTAGCATCTTTCAGTACTCCTTTCAGCATTTTCTCACAGTCAAAGGATAAAGGTTTCTCTTCATAAAAGCTGTAAATATCATCTTTACCCTTTCCTCCAGCTCTGTTAGAACTTAAAAATCCTATCTTACTGTCACTATCCATTATAAAACAAAAATCATCATCAGCACTATTACCTGGCTTACCTATATTAATAGGTTTTGATACTGTTCCGTCTTCATAAAACTTTACCGCAAAGATATCCAAACCTCCTAACCCTGGAAAGCCATCTGATGAGTAATACAACACATTATTCTTAGAGATAAAAGGGAAAGATTCACGCCCCGACGTATTAATAACATCTCCTAAATTTTCGGGTCTACCGTATTTATTATTTCCTAAAATCTCTACGCGAAAGATATCCGAACTCCCTAAGGTTCCTTTCATATCTGAAGCAAAATAAAGATATTTTTCATCAGGACTCAAGGCTGGGTGTGCTACATTGTATTGGTTACTATTAAATGGCACTTCTACCACATTTCCCCAATCTCCTTTTTCATCTTTCGTTGCTTTAAGTATTTTTAGTAAGATAGTATTTTCTCCATTCGTTCCTATCTTTTTATTTATATAGTTATTACGGGTAAAATACACTGTTTTTCCATCTTTTGTAAACACAGCCGTAGATTCATTAAACTTTGTATTTAAAGCTGATGAAAAAGGTTTCTTATTACTTAATTCTTGCTTATTGCGGTCTGCTATATACAGGTCATAAAAACTCTCTCCTGTCCATTGTGAAATTCCTCCTTTAGAAGCTCTACCGCTATTAGCTGCTGCAAAAACTATTTTATCACCATAAAAAGCTGTCCCATATTCTGAATATTCGGTGTTAATAGCTACTGGGTGTAATTGCAAACGTCCTGAATTACTCTCTATCACTTCCCGATAGTCCTTATTCTCTTCATAAAGTACAGCACGCGTATCATTATTACCTGTAAGCTCAGCAAACTGAGACATTAGCTTATTCGCTTCGTCATATTTCCCTACTGATTTTAGTACTTGTGCATAGCGATAGTAATATTCAGGTTTGATTTTATATTTCTTATTCTCAAATAGCTGTTTGTACCAAGGTAATGCTTTCTTGTATTCGGCATTGTAGTAGTATGAATTACCAAGATTTTCTAATATATCTTGATTCACAAATCCTTTCTTAGCAATGCTTTCATATATTTTTATAGCATCAACATAAGCAAAGTTTTTATACATTTCCTTTGCCTTTTGCAACTCTTTCTCATTCTGGGCAAACAGTACAGATATACCACAAAATAAGGCTATTATAAAAGTGTATTTTCTCATCAACAATTCAATTTTAAGTAATTTATAAAGGCTTATACTCTCTGTTCTCCTTCCTAACTAAAAGAAACGAGGAGACACTATTTTCTTATAGGTTTTGAGCAGTTCATAACGCAAAAAGATTTCGTGTGAACCTGAGTTATATTTTGATAATTCAGTCGTCTCAAAGTCATAAGCATATCCCGCAAACCAACGTTCGCTTATCTGAAAACCTGCCATTACGCTCACTGCTGCCGACCATCTGTAAGCTGCCCCCAACACAAACTTCTCATTAAACATAAAGTTTGCCGATAAGTCCAATTGCAAAGGTGCTCCAAAAGCTATCTTAGAAAGCACTGCGGGTTTGAATTTTGTGTTCTCTGACAAGTTGAACACATAACCACCGATTAAATACATATGCTGCGTATTCTTCAACACAGACACTGAACTCTTGTTGTAATGAGTGGTTTCCAACATATTAGGCACTGAAAACCCTAAATAATACTTATCTGTATACCAATAAATACCCGCTCCTATATTAGGTGAAAAAACGCTCTCACTGCCCGATAAGTTAGGGTCTGCTTGGTCTTGTTTGTTTAGCTCATCATAATTTATTTGAAATAAGCTACCCGAGCCATTGATACCAAAAGCTAATTTGGAGTTCTCAAAGTTCAAAGTATATGAAAAATCAATCGCTAAATCCGTTTGATTTTGAGGTCCTATACTCTCTCTAAAAATACTTCCTCCCAAACCTACATTGCGTAAGCTCTCCATTGGTTGATGATAACTAATGCTTCCATTAGTGGGGGCTCCTTTGATGCCTACCCATTGGGTACGAAACATACCAAAGAAACTGCCTACCTCTCTCGAGCCTGTATAAGCTGGGTTAAACATCATAGTGTTGTACATATACTGGGTATATTGCGACTCTTGTTGTCCATATACCCCTACACTAAACATTGTTAATACTAAAATAAACGCTTTTTTAATCATTTTTAAACTGTGTATTACTTAACTATTTTTCTTCATTGCTGTTAATCAAGTAGATAGTAAATCTAACTGACTTTTATTTCGGCAAAAGTACAACTTTTTTACATTTCTACCACTTTTTACACAATATTTTATATCTATACCCTTATTATTTTTGTATATACAGCCACCCTATTTGTGTTTCTTTCCGTTGAGCATCGTAATATTCTAACACATAGTAGTAAGTTCCTAAGGGCATTTTATCTCCTTTTAATACGCGAGAAGTATTGTCATATCCTTTTATATCAAACACTTTTTCACCTGCCCGATTATATACCTTAACTCTATTATTGGGGTAATGCTCTATTCCTCTGATATAAAAACAATCATTTTTTCCATCTCCGTTTGCTGACAAACCATTGTAAACAGTAATTCTTTTCAATTCACTTGTTGTTGTAAAAGTATCTGCTTTTACCTCTATTTTGGCTACTGAACTCGTTACAGTACCACATCTATCGGTTATAGTCACATAATAATACCTCTCCCCTACTGTTTCAGTTGAAGGTGTATAACTATTCGCGCGAGAATCTATTGCCTTACCACCAATATTTGTATTCATAGTACTCTCATACCACTGATACACAGGTGTAGTGGTACTCTTCACTATCACATATAAAGGCGATGGTAAAGCTTTCTGAATATAAACACCTGAGGTAGGTTGTTGTTCGATAGTTAAATAATTCACCTTCAATATTGCTTCCTCAGAGTACTGAACGGTAGCAGTTTTTACGTCCGTATAACTATATTTCACCCTATACTTATTCCCGTTTAAGTCAGCATTGACAGCTTGAAAAATTAAGATTACTTTATCTCCACTTCTAACAGAACCCTTTTCTGTATCTATATCCTTCCATTGGGTGCTTTTATTAGTTAATTCTTGCCACTGATAGTCGATGTTTTTTCCTGTTGCACTTGCTGAGATAAGTTTAGCCTCAGAAGTAAATACAGCTCTTTCTCCATTGCATAACACTTGACTCTCAGGTTGTGTTACAACAACAATATCAGGTGTTACTCCTTTTTCACTTTCTACATTATACACAAGTTGTTGCATATTGCACTCCATTAAATTATCATTACAATTCCTGCCTGCATAAACCTCAACAGTAAAATGTGTCATATCGAAGTTAGTCACTCGGTATTCCAATCTATAAATTATATCTGTATAGGCTCTTAGCTCACTTAAAGAATAATACTTCTTTCCTTGCACATCTTGGGCTGTGATAACTCTTTGCTCTTCCTGTTTAATAGGGTCTATTGCTAACAATCTCAATACTTCTATACCTTGTATATTAGGGAGCATAAGCCAAATATTATCTATGGGCTCCCTATTCAAATTTTGTAACCTAAAGTCTATAAAAAAGGTCGTGTTATGTATTTTTATATTCTGAGGGGTGATAGACTGCAAAGTAATAGAGCGCTGTCCCCCATAAAGCAAAGTATTCGATGTATTCTGTTTCGTAATCTTTGTCTGTCCACTATTAGCATAATGATAATAGAAACCTTCATAGGTTACCCCCATAATTACTAATTGATTATGGTTAAAGGCTTCTTCTTCGCTTGTACATACTTTTGCTTTACAAGTAGGCTGTACAAAAACTTCTATATACTGAGTTTCATCATTTTGTCCCAAAATAATTTCTGGAGGTAAATATCCCTCCGTTCCTTTCATAGGGTTAGTATAAGTATACACTTTAAAATCCTTATCTTCATTCGTTGTAAAGCTTTCTAACGGAATATGCACTACATTAGTTACCGTGTTTTCTAAATAATGATACGCCACCGGCTTTACCAAATCATAACCCTTAGGCACTTTTATCTCTATAATCTTTACAAGCCTCTTAGGGCGATATTCATCTTTAAATATTCTATCGGTAGTCCGCTGAATAACACTCTTCCCTGCCTTATTTTGTAAAGGAAATAACATACAATCTTTCATCTTATAGCAAGAATGAACATCTTCATCAGGTATATTTACAATATAAAATACACTCTTACTCTCTTCTCCACAATGTAATTGCTCCGTATGATAACCTCTTTCATTTATGATTTGTTCTTTTGTTCCATCAATTCTATAAAAAAAAGAACCTATCTCTTCTTTTAATCGAGAGGTTAAAGTAACATCTTCGGCAGTGCAACTCTCCACTTGATAAGTAGCAACGGCAGTAAATTTCTCATCTGCTAAAACTCCTCGAGAAGGTAATGCCTCTGTTAAATTCCACAAGAAATAATTATTTTTATCATCGGTGGTCTGACGAAGGACACCCTGCTTGGCAACCAATGTTATGAGATGCTCTCCTATCTTTAAACTAACCTGTTTAGGCAATAATACCACTGTTTTAGGTACCTTCACATAATAATAAAGATTTTTAGTAGAGCCCCCTAATTGTACTCCCTCCGATATTATTTCAATATCGTCTAAGTAAAGTGCTCGCTTGCGGTCTTCTAGTCTCACTTTTGCACGCTTTTGCCGTTGGGTCATTGTATAATCTGTCCAACCATATGAATTATCAGCCCTTTCTATTGTTGTTGAAAGTGTTTTAGGGGCATTCTCAAAGCACACATCAGGACACTTGGCAACTATCGCCCTTTGTGTACAAATATAAGGTATTTTGCAATAAGTATTATACCTATTCTTATCCATTTGCCAAATTGAATATTGCAAAGAAACCTTGTTTGCCTTGCAAGTTGTTAAAATCATATCAAAAGTGATATATCCCCAAACCTCATCTGCTGTCGTATAACTGAATGTTCCTCCCGAAGGGACATCAGGCAGAGTTATTGCTGATGCTACCGAATCCCCATAAGCATCGGCTTTATAAAACTTTATATTCATCATTGCCATTCCTTCGGGTAACAACAGCTCATAACTATACTTCCTTTCTGCTATTTCCTTGTGATGTGATTGTAATTGTTGAATATTGTCTTGTGAAGTTACAGAAGCAGTAAAAGATATTGAAGCCGATATAGGTTGGTTAAGTGCTAATAAGGTAGGAAATTTTGAAGTGTCTTTCACATCTTTTATTTTTCGTTTAAAAGTATGGTCACTTAATGACTCTTGTTTATGAAAAGAAATACCACACAAGCTATGGTAAGAAAGCTCAGTAATAATACTTACTCCAAATATCCCTTCAATAGATGATAAACAGGGAATATTATCATTTCTAACTAAATCAAAACGTATTTTTAACTTTTCTTCTGGTGCCAAATCATCTCTTACCCCGTCACCATCTTCATCAGTAAGACCTATATTGCTTTGTCCTAATGCTAAATCCTTAAAACTTTCTAATTCAGCAAAGCTAATGATGCGTTTTCCTAATACACCATCAGGCATTTGTATGGCTTTATCAGGGATAATAATTTCTTTTTTCTCACCATCTATAATACGAAAATTCGTAGGTTTATAAGCCTTAAATTTCATCAAGTCCTCTTCTTCATAAAGGGTCAGTTGAAGGTCATAAGCCGTTGCATTCCCTTTATTAATATATTGTGCAGTAAACATTCCCAAAGTATTTCCACAGAAGCCATCACTCCATTTAAAATAAGTTGCTGTACTCTGTCGATTTAAAATAACATTAGGGTTTTCATCAGTTGCCACTTGCATTGTAATCGATTGAACAGCACTACTCACTTCATATAATTCCAAAGGATTTTCTCCCCAATAAGCCTCATAACGCACCTCTCCATTGGCTTTACAACTTTTCGCTGTATACTCTTCTGTAATCCAAACTCCTTCCTTCCCTTTTAATCCTTCCGAAATTCGTATCACATACAAATCCTCTCCTCCATTTTGTCCTATATGCTGTGGCACTTTACTTATGGGAGTAAGTACTTTTTTATTGTAAATCATTTTTCGTGTTTTAACCCCTAATGGGTGTTTCACCGAAAAATAAATATCGTTTATGATACCTACTCTTTTTCCTTCTATGGTTTTATTCTCAATACTGAATACTCTCGAATAATCCCCCATAGGATTCTCTTTCACCTTTTGTGTCGTAATTTGCAGATTAGGAGTATTCAAAAAATATTCATTAGATTTTTTAGTAGCAACCGTTACCTCATCAATCATTACCCCCACTTCATCTTGAAGAGATAGATGTGTTTTCAGATAGCTGTACCCTCTTTTAGTAATTCTGCGTTTCACTAAAAGATGTGTTGTACTTCCTGGTCTACTTAGTACAGTAAGCACAGGGTTATTAGGTAAATTTATATCTTTGGGAGTAACTTTTCGTATGGCACTGTTCTTTTCAAGAGTATATCCCGCATATTCAATTCCTTCAGGAAAAGTAAATCTTATATCTATCTTTTCTTTATCTTTAGGAAAAATAATTCTCACGGAAATATAAGTACCTTCTTGAAAACCAGAAGTAGTAAATTTTATATTCTCTGAAATTACAGTTTTTATTTGCTGTGCTTTAAGAATCTCTGTTGAAGAAAAGAGTATAAGTAGTAGTATTAGAGTAAATACATTTACTGTTCGTTTAAAATCCCACATCATTATTAAGCCTTAAAAAAACTTCTTTCTGCAAGGCAAAATTACGTCTTCACCCATAAAAACACAAGATTTTTAACATTTATTTTTTATCAGTGCCTAATAAATATATTATTCATCTATAATAGCTGTCATTACAATACCCGCTTAGCAGGTATCAGCAATTGGAAAATAAGTGAATAAAGAAACCTTTTTAATATATCTCTCCTTCACTTTACTTCCACTTTACATTCGTTGTTCCTTCGTTTATCGTTCGTCTTTTGTTCGTTTATCGTTCGTCTTTTGTTCGTTTATCGTTCGTCTTTTGTTCGTCTTTTGTTCGTTGTAGAGCCACTGTAGACCCACTGTAGACCCACTGTAGACCCACTGTAGACCCACTGTAGACCCACTCATAGTTCGTTTATCCTATAAGCTCTGTATAAGTTACCCCTAATTTCACCATTAACCATTAACCATCTTCTATTTAATTCCTTTGTCATCAACCCATCTTGTATATTGCTTTTTCCCTTGTAGATGTTGCATATAGGTACGCGAAAATTTGTGATAACCGTAGTTTTCAGTATCAGCAACAAAAAAGAGATAATCGTGTTGCTCGGGGTTGAGCACAGCTTCAATACTCGATATATCGGGCATCGTGATAAGTCCCACAGGTAAACCGTAATTCCGATAAGTATTATAGGGGTTTTGCAAACTTGTATGCACCTCGGTAACGCGTTTTATTACCATATTATAGTCACCCGTATGGTTTTTCATAGCAAAGATAGCAGTAGGGTCAGCTTGCAATTTCATATTGATATGTAAGCGGTTCAAGTAAACCCCTGCTATGCGGGGACGCTCGTCTACTTTAGCCGTTTCTTTCTGTACAATTGATGCCAATATACTCACTTCTATGGGCGTAAGCCCTTGCTTTTGGGCTTGTGCTTTGCGTTCAGGTGTCCAAAAACGCTCATATTCTTTGAGCATACGGTCGCGAAATTCTTCGGCAGAGGTATTCCAATAGAACTCATACGTATTGGGGATATACATTGCCAATGCAGTAGCATCGGTGAAACCGTTTTCTTTGAGGAAGTTAGTGTCTAAAAAAGCACGCATTAAAGTAGTGCTATCAGGCTCTATTTGTGCAGCGATACGTCCTGCAAAGTCTTCTAATCGCTCCTGATTGTTGAATTTGAGTTTTACTGGGGTATTACGATTGCGAAGAGTGCGTACGATATCTATATTGGTAGCCCCTTTTTTGATGATGTATTTACCTGCTTTTACTTTATCGGCATAGCCTATACGCTTGGCTACTTGGATAAAAGAAGTACGGTCTTTCAACAAGGGACTCATCACGTGTAACACATCGCTAAAATCGGCTCCTGTAGGGATATATACTATTTCTTCTTTGGTTTGAAAAGCTGTATTGCTCACCAGTACAGCGCGATAAATAAAGAAGCCTAATACGGCTATCACGGCAATCACCGCTCCTATAATCCATTTTTTCATAGTTGTTTTTCTATTTTAAAATTTCCATTCTATGGTTTTGTCTTCTTTTTCTCTAAAATCCTTCTCTTTAGCAATCTCATTTTGTAAATGCTTAGTATACTGACTGAACATAAAAGCATTATATGCCTCAAAGTTTTCGTTTGTTCGCACAGAGTTCAAAGCCTCGTAATAAGCTGCTTTATCCTCTGCAAATACAATACCCAAAGGCAAACCATACCACTGTTGAATAAAGTTCATCAGCAGGCGTGAGGTTCTGCCGTTGCCATCGAGAAAAGGGTGAATGTTCACTAACTCATAATGAGCATAAAATGACAGTGTTAATTGAGTTTTTTCGGTAGTTTGCTTAGGGAGTAGATCATTTAGTTTTTTTACTAACTGCTCTAACGCTGCTGGTACCTTTTCAAAACTCATAAACGATACACCTCCTGCGGTTACTCTCACCTTACGCAATTCGCCTTTGCTGGCATCTACAGTACCTAAGGCATTAGTAAGCACTTCTCCTGTAGTTTTCATCACTTTGGCAGCTATTTCCTGAATAAAAGCTACTGATAGAAGTCGTTGTTGTGTAGCTTCTTTTAGTACAAAATTCAATGCCTCATAATGATCTTTAGTTTGATTGGCAAACAATAGAGGCTTACCATTAGGAGTGTTGCCTTCTTCAATCAGTACGCGAGTTTCGTTTAAAGTTAAAGTAGAGCCTTCTATACGGGTAGAGTGACTGGTAATAAGAATCTTGTTGAACTCATTATAATTCAACGAGGATTCTAAACCAAGTGCTCTGTAGGTTTGTATAATTTCTGGAATAGTCATTGGCTTCTATCTTTTAAACAACTGGCACCCCCATTTTGGGATGAGATAAACCCCTATGAGACAGGTTACCATTACGGGTGAATAGGAATGGGTGAAATAGCTTACCAAGATATGCCATACCAAGAAGAAACTCAATCCTGCGAGGTATATCCCAAGAGCAATTCTTGTAGCTTTTTCGCTCTTTCGACATAAAAAGGCAATGACCGCTACCAAAGTGAGTTGTCCTATAGAAGCTCCTATAAAATATTCAGGGTGTTCATTAGCTAAATGAGCATTCTCAGCAATTCTGGGGAGTTGCAACCATTGGGGTATCTTATCTACAAAGTCAATATACCATTGCCAGAATGAAATACTTTCTTCTACTTGATGTAAAGCGTGTAGTCCCATTATAGGTAACCACAAATGTATATATTTATTTGTTTCCATATACTTCTGCTTTTAATGCGGTAATATAGTTTTGTTGTATCCGTTTTAAATTCCAAAAGAGAGGCGCAATAAGTCTTAAAAAGAAGTTTTTGATATGTATTTTCTCTTTAAAGCAAACTTTAGTACCTCCGTTATACGATTCAAACTTTCCTTCCCATTCTCCATAGAAAAGTTTGTGTTGCATTGTAAAGGCATAATACTCATTTTCTTTCTTTTGAATATTGTTAAAAAGCGTATGCCCCCCACCTTTGTAATATTCAATAAATCCGTCTTCTAATAACTCAATATTCTCCACTTCCTTTCGCCACTGAAAGTTCTTGTTATCAGTAACAATGTTATATACCAATGCTATAGGTGCATTAATCACATCAGTTACTATTGAAATTAGAAAGGATTTCATTTTTAAAATCTTTTATCTGATGGCAAAGATACTAAAAAAAAGAAAAACCGAAAACTTTATACTATAAAAGTACAAAATCTTCGGTTTTAAAAATATTATGAATACAAAAATTCTTATAACATACGCCTATTCTTGACGTGGTTTTTGGTGATTATTGTGTCCTTTATTGCGGTCGTTGCGAGGCTTGTCGTTGTAAGGTTTGTCGGACTTAGGACGATCTTCACGCGGCGGACGTGGCAACAAGGCTTTGCGCGATACTCTTGTCTTCTTGGTTTTAGGGTCGATACCGAGGTATTTAACTTCTATGATATCACCCTCTTTAAGAACGTCTTCTATTTTGTCTACTCTGTCCCAAGATACTTCTGAGATATGAAGCAATGAGTCTTTACCAGGCACAAACTCTACAAAAGCCCCAAACTCTACCAAGCGCACTACTTTCACAGTGTAAGTTTCTCCTTCTACAGGTTCAAATTTCACTGCATTTACTGCCTCAATAGCTTCTTGAATACCTGCTTCGTCGGTACCTAAGATTTCTATAATGCCCAATTCGCCCACTTCTTCTACCACAATAGTAGTATTGGTGCGCGCTTGTAAGTCTTGGATATTCTTACCACCCGTACCGATGAATGCCCCGATGTATTCCTTAGGCATATCCATCTTAACGATTTTAGGCGCGTGAGGTTTCACAGTAGGGTTAGGTTTTGCAATCGTATCGGTGATTTTACCCAAGATGTGCATACGTCCTTCGCGGGCTTGGTTCAAAGCTTTTTCGAGTATTTCGTAAGAAAGACCTTTAATTTTGATATCCATTTGGCAAGCGGTAATACCATCGGCAGTACCGGTTACCTTAAAGTCCATATCACCTAAGTGGTCTTCATCGCCTAAAATATCCGAAAGTACTGCATAACGCTCACCATCGGTGATGAGTCCCATAGCAATACCCGATACAGGTTTTACCATTTGTACCCCTGCGTCCATCAGTGCTAAAGTACCTGCACATACGGTAGCCATAGATGATGAACCGTTAGATTCCAAAATCTCGGATACTACACGGACGGTATATGGGCAATCCTCAGGAATCATACGTTTGAGGGCGCGTTGTGCTAAGTTACCGTGACCTATCTCACGGCGTGATGTTCCGCGTAAAGGGCGTGCTTCACCTGTTGAGAAAGGAGGGAAGTTGTAATGCAAGTAGAAACGTTCTTCACCTTGTTCTGAAGGCAAATCGATTACGTTTGCTTCGCGTGAAGTTCCCAACGTAACGGTAGTAAGCGATTGGGTTTCACCACGTGTAAAGATAGATGAACCGTGAGCAGATGGCAAGTAGCCTACTTCGCACCAAATAGGACGTATTTGGGTAGTGTTACGACCGTCTAAACGAATATTTTCGTTTAAAATAAGATTGCGTACGGCTTCTTTTTCAGCCTCGTCAAAATAACGAGTGATGATAGGAGTAAGCTCTTCTAATTCTTCTTCGGTGAAGAGTGCCAAGCATTCTTCTTTTACCGCATTGAACTTTTCACCACGTTCTTGTTTGGTTGTATTTTCTTTGGCAATAGCATAGCATTTTTCGTAAGCCAAAGGATATACTTTTGCTTTTACCTCTTCGTTTTCTACTTCTGGCTCATAAGTACGTTTTTCGGTCTTACCTACTTTTTCAGCCAAACGCAATTGTGCTTCGATATGAGGTTTGATAGCCTCGTGTGCGAATTTGATAGCTTCAGCCATATCCTTTTCGCTCACCTCGTCCATTTCACCTTCTACCATTGCCACAAAGTCTTTAGAAGCACCTACCATAATATCAATATCAGAAGCTTCTAATTGTTCACGGCTTGGATTTACGATAAATTTACCGTTTACACGACCTACGCGTACTTCGGAAATAGGACCATCGAACGGAATGTCAGACACAGCCAAACAAGCAGAGGCAGCAAGACCTGCCAAAGCGTCGGGCATTACATTCTCGTCGTGAGAAATAAGCTGAATCATCACCTGAGTTTCAGCGTGATAATCTTTAGGGAATAGTGGACGCAATACGCGGTCTACCAAGCGCATTGTAAGTATTTCTTGATCGCTAGGGCGCGTTTCACGTTTGAAAAAGCCCCCAGGGAAACGACCTGCTGCTGCAAACTTCTCACGATAGTCTACAGTAAGAGGCAAAAAGTCAGTTTCAGGATTGATTTCTTTTGCAGATACTACGGTTGCCAATAGCATCGCATTCCCCATTTGCACCACAACAGCACCGTCGGCTTGTTTAGCCAACTTGCCTGTTTCGATAGTGATGGTACGGCCATCACCTAATTCGATGATTTCTTTTTTTACTTCTGGAATCATTCTTTAATTGTTAATTAATAATTAATAATTGTTGTGTTGTGGGCTTTAGGGTTTAACCAATGAAAAACTGCTGTAATAAACAAAAGGAGGCACAAAGCCTCCTTACTATTGCTTATTTTCTGATGTTTAGCTCTTTGATAATCGCACGGTATCTTTCGATATCTGTGTTCTTCAAATAATCGAGCAAACTTCTGCGTCTACCTACTAATTTCACCAAGGAACGCTCGGTATTAAAATCTTTGCGATTTACCTTTAAGTGTTCTGTAAGGTGATTGATTCTAAGGGTAAAAAGAGCGATTTGCCCTTCTGCTGAACCAGTGTTAGTTTCTGAACCTGCGTACTTTTTGAAAATTTCCGCTTTTACTTCTTTTGTTAAATACATTCCAATATTAATTTAATGATTATTATGTAATTTTTTTTCGGGCGCAAAGATAAAAAGATTTTATAAGCTGTGCAAATTTATAGATAGATTTTTCCTCTTCTCAATTTATCCTTAACCTATACAAAGCTTATAGGAAGCTTGAACGAATCTTGGAAGATTGTTATTCAAAGGGTATATGACACATTGATTATCATTAAATTACTAATTTGTTTTTCACTACAAAATATAACATTTTGTATTATATTTTTAGTTTGCTGGCATATTCTTTAACAACTTGCTTATCGAAATAAGGTTCTTCATCTATACGTAAGAGCACGGGAAGTCCTGTTTTATGAAGAATAAACTCCTCAGTAGACGGTGTGGGGGTACCACTGAAAATAATGCCGTGAACGTTGAGTCCTTTGTTTTTAAGGGCTTCATAAGTGAGCATTGTATGATTAATACTACCCAAATAGTGGCGAGAGACGAGCACTACCTTATCGGTGGGGAGAATAAGATCGAGCATAGTATCTTCATCATTTAAAGGAACATAAAGACCTCCTGCTGCTTCAATAATTAATGTGTTATCGGTAGTAGGGCGCACAATTTTGGAAAGCTCAATACGAACGCCATCTAACTGAGCAGAAAGATGTGGACTAGCAGGTGTGTGTAGCCCATAACTATTAGGGTGAAATACCGTGCGGGAGTTGCTAATGAGGCGTTTTACCTTATGAGTATCGGAGTTTTCTAAATCTCCAGATTGGATTGGTTTCCAATAATCGGCTTGGAGAGCTTCGGTAAGGATAGCCGAAACGACGGTCTTACCGACTTCGGTGGAAATGCCCACCACAAAATAAGTGTCTTTCATTTTGAATGGTTTATTAGTTTTGAAAGTGCAAAAGTACATAAAAAGCACATAGCATAAAATGAAAAAGTAAAAAGAATGTCAAAAATATTTTTAAAGATAATTTGGAGGATTTGCTAAAAGTCCTTACTTTTGTTGCTTGAAAATAACCATCAGGAGGCTTCTCCTGACTTAAATAATAGATTATATGAAAGTTACAGTAGTAGGCGCTGGTGCCGTAGGAGCAAGTTGCGCAGAGTACATTGCTATTAAAGACTTCGCGTCTGAAGTAGTTTTAATTGACATCAAAGAAGGTTTTGCCGAAGGTAAAGCTATGGATTTGATGCAAACCGCCTCCCTCAATGGGTTTGACACTCGTATTGTGGGGGTAACCAATGATTATTCAAAAACAGCAGGCAGTGATGTAGCTGTGATTACCTCAGGTATTCCTCGTAAACCAGGTATGACTCGTGAAGAGCTTATCGGTACCAATGCAAACATTGTGAAATCGGTTGTAGAACAATTGGTAAAATACTCACCTAATGTGATTGTGATTGTAGTAAGCAACCCTATGGATACTATGGCTTATTTGGTACATAAAGCTACTAAGTTGCCTAAGAACCACATTATTGGTATGGGTGGAGCACTCGATAGCGCTCGCTTTAAATATCGTTTGGCAGAAGCGCTCAACAGTCCGATTTCAGACGTAGATGGTATGGTAATCGCTGCTCACAGCGATAGTGGTATGCTACCTCTTACTCGTTTGGCAAGCTATCGTGGTGTGCCTGTAACTGAGTTTTTAAGTGCTGACCGCCTCAATCAGGTTGCTGAAGACACCAAAGTAGGTGGCGCGACTCTTACTAAACTCTTGGGAACTTCGGCTTGGTATGCACCAGGGGCTGCCGTATCAGCTTTAGTACAAGCGATTGCTTGCGACCAAAAGAAACTCTTCCCTTGCTCAGTATTGCTCGAAGGAGAATACGGACAAAAGGATGTGTGTGTAGGGGTACCTGTAATCATCGGTAAAAATGGTGTAGAAAAAATTGTAGAGATAAAACTCAACGATGCTGAAAAAGCCAAATTTGCTGAAAGTACCGGAGCAGTACGCGAAGTAAACAAAGCGTTAGCAAACGTATTATAGTTGGGATAGAACAACTATATAAACACTAAAAAAGTGATTATTTTCAAGAGAAAGTAATCACTTTTTTATTTGTTCTATTTGAGTAAAAAACTAAGTTTTTACTTAGATGTATATCGTCTAAAACTGGAAGTAAATAAAGGGTTGTGCTCCACTTGAAGCAGTGGCATATACCACCCAAAAAGTAAGTGCCAAAATAATTGCTTTAAAGAGAATAGGCATTGCACCAAATACCTTTTTAAGCCATTCGTTTAAACTAGTGGGGAAAAAGTGCCAAACAAAGCCTATTGCCATTAACAAAAATACATTTTGATAGCCCTTGGCAATAACTTGAAATTGATGAAGATCATAAGTTATAGACTGGATATTGTAGATTACACTTAAAGCGATATCGAAATCTTTGGCTCTAAAAAATATCCAGCAAAAAGCTACAAAGTGGAAAGTAATCACTACAAAAATGATATTAGCGATACCTTTAAAAAAAGTTTTTTTCTCAGGATTCTTATTAGGGAAGAACTCCGTAAAGGTTTTATGAACAGCCAAAGCTAAACCGTGTAATGCTCCCCAAATAATAAAACGCAAATTAGCTCCGTGCCATAAACCACCTAGGAGCATTGTCGTCATCTGGTTGAAATGACTACGCACTGATTTTTGTCGGTTTTTAGAGATAAGTATAGCCAATACAAACACAACGATAGCTCCTAAGGTAATGTAAAGAGGCAACATTGTTTTTTCTTGCATATGAAATGCCCATAGCAAAGTGGAAGCAAAAAAGACGGTCGGGAAGAAGTAGCCCCAAAAAGTACCTTTGCGGTTTCCTCCTACTGAAAAGTAAAGATAATCTTTTAGCCAAGTAGATAAGGAAATGTGCCAACGTCTCCAAAATTCAGTGATATTTTTAGACTGATAAGGAGTACGGAAGTTTATAGGGAGAGTGAAGCCCATTAGTAGCGCTAAACCTATAGCCATATCGGAATAGCCTGAGAAGTCGCAATATATTTGTAAAGAATAGCCATATACTGCCATTAAGTTCTCAAAAGCTGTATAACTGTTAGGAGCATCGAAAACTCTATCTACAAAGTTTAGGGATATATAATCGGAAATAACTGCTTTTTTAATCAGTCCTCCAATAATAAGGAATAAAGCAAAAGAAGTTTCTTCTTTCGTTAAGCTTATCTTTTTGTATATCTGTGGTATGAAATCCTTGGCACGCACAATAGGCCCTGCCACTAATTGAGGGAAGAAACATACAAAGAAAGTAAAATCTAAGAATGATTTAGCAGGTTCTATCTCTCGGCGATATACATCAATAGTGTAGCTCATTGTTTGGAATGTATAGAACGAGATACCTATAGGCAAGATTATATCTTGTAAGGCAAAATTGCTTTGAAGCAGTGTATTGAGACTATCAATTAAAAAGTTAGTATACTTAAAATAGGCTAAAATACCCAAATCGGCAACCATACTCACTGCCAGAAAGAACTTGCGCAATGAGGCATTCTGTCTTCTATAGATTTGTCCTGCAAAGAAATAATTTAACAATGAGGAGATTATCAGCAACACAAAGAAGTTACCTCCTGCCTTATAATAGAAGAATAAGGAAAATAAGGTAACATAAACAGTACGGAAATGAGCGTGTTTTTTGGTAATAATATACACCAAATAAAACACCAAAAATAACCCTAAAAACAAACTACTATTAAATAATAGTGGATGATTAGGGTCATAAATGAACCATTGTCTTACTTGTTCGGTTGTGAATGAAAAATTATCAACAAACCATTTAGAGATGTTTTCAGTTGTGAATGTATCAATAAACCATTGCAGTAAGGCATCTATACTCAATTTAGATAGGGTTTTAAAGATAGTTTATATTGTTTTTTATAATTCAAGTAATTGCTCATAAAAGCATCATAAAAGAGAGCGCCTTGCTCAGTATAGCCACTTCTTGTGTAATGTATGCGATCACCAGCAATAAGATTTTGCTGAATAAAGCGTTGAATAGCTTCATTTCCTCCTACAGCTCGATAAAGGTCGAAAACACTGTAATTATCTTTTACTGAATTATCGATGAGGGTATCGGCGTATTCCATACACAAGGGGTTAGGACTTTTCTTTTTGTAAAGAGAAGGCGGAGGTGTAGTAAGCAATATAGGACATTGACCATATTGAGAGCGAATTGCTTTTATGAATTTATTTACCTCTTCGTCATAACGAGTTGCAGACATTCGACAATAAGCTTCATTAGTACCCAAAGATATAATAATTAAATCGGGTTCTAAGGCTTTGATTTGGTCGAAAAAGAGCTGCGATTTGTTATAATCAGAGAAATGAGCTCCATTTACCCCTATACTGTGATATATAACTCCGTTTTTATCATTTTCTAAAACAATTCCATTAAGCGTAAATGAAGAGCTCTCGGTATTGGCTGTGAGATAAACCTTATCGGAAGGGGTTAGATTATCGTAAGAATAATAGCTATATAAAGAATTACCGTTTAAAATAGTAGCATTAGATAAATCTACTTTTTGTTTAGGAGTAGAAGCTACCATCTCTTTAGTAGGGATACGCAATACTTGCCCTATTCTTATTTGTGCGCTTTTTAAGTTATTAGCTTGTTGTATTTTTTCTACTGAAGTGTGATATTTTTTTGAAATACCATAAAGTGTTTGTCCTTGCTCTACTTTGTGCGAAAGTGTTTTAGGTACACTAGGTCTCAAACGAGCTACTTTACCTACATTGGTAGCCAATTCGAACAAACGTTCGTTATTAGGGGTAATAATCTTTACCGTATTAAAGGTGTAGTTTTTATTTTTTAAGTCCAGTTCAATAACAAAATTCTTGTTACTGGTAGAAAGAGAATAACCTGTAATACCAACAGTTGCAGAAGAAGTATTCTTCTCACTATTCCAAGAGATATTGGAAGTAAAGCTCACATTATGTCCCCCATTAGTTCTAATAAGTGAATACGGGAATACTAAACCTAAACCAGCATTTCCAAACTCTTCTTGCAAGCGTTGTCTTACAATATTAGTCATTACATCGGCTTGAATGTGAGAGTCGCCAATATGAACAATATTAATCTTCCTATCTTTCAAGTTCTCCAAAGCAGCAAGCTTTTCGAAAAAAGGGTTCAAAGCTGAGGCATTGTACAAATTATTGTACTCCTTAGGAGAGTCATCATCACCTGCAGCATATGCCAAAGGCTGCGGAATAGCTTCCTTGAAGGCATCTTTATCAATTCCTTCTTTATTCTCTATATTTACTATCTTTGAAGTAAGTGAAGATAAATTAATAGCTGTAGTATAATTAACATTAAAATAGAGGGCTACTGTAATGATAAACAATACAGGAGCTATTAGTTTTTTTATGAATGGCGTTCGCTTTTTCATTGTTCTATTTTTTTAGTGTGTTATCTATCTTGTTATGTTATCTATGTAAATTGTCTTTTTTTTCTTTAATAGTATCTTTATGCACTTTATTTGTAATATTCTGTACTGCCTGAATTGTTGATGGTTGTACTCGTTGAGTCGTTGGTGATTGCACTCGCTGAGTAGTCGTACTTTGTACCCGCTGAGTCGTTGTACTTTGCATTCGTTGAGTGGTTGTACTTTGCACTCGTTGAGTGGTTGCACTTTGTACTCGTTG